>TARA_R110000850_G_scaffold30665_5_pt1 | contig 225126 bp, 229 predicted proteins | sample TARA_R110000850 | Tara Oceans TARA_R110000850 (sample SAMEA4397586) | marine metagenome | biome: Polar Biome; feature: [SRF] surface water layer (ENVO:00010504); material: water (ENVO:00002006), including particulate matter (ENVO:01000060) such as... | depth 5 m | reverse complement strand
CCGCGATCGCCATCGGCGCTGTGCAGCGCCCGGACGGCACGCGCGCGAACCTCGCGTTCCGCTACCGCCCGCCCGCGGACTTCTCGCCGACGGACGCTGTCCTGCTTGATGATGAACGCCTCATCATCCTGAACCGCGCCTTCTCGCCGCTTACAGGCGTTGCGATGGCACTCGTCGAGGTGCCGCTCGCGGAGATGCGGGAGGGGGCGACCGTGCAGGGCAGGGAGATCGCGCGTCTGCGCCCGCCTGTCAGCATCGACAATATGGAGGGGATCGACATTCGCCGCGAAGGCGAGCGCGTGTTCATCTATCTCGTCAGCGACGACAACTTCAACGCCGCGCAGCGCACGCTGCTCCTGAAGTTCGAGCTGCTTCCCGAATAAGAAGAAGGGCCGGCGGATCATCTCCACCGGCCCTTCGAAATCTTCGAAAATGAACCCGCTCAGGCGGCTGCGGCGGCGTTCAGCTTCTTCTTGATGTCGCGCTTCAGACGGCGCGCCTTCAGGCTCAGCTTCTCGTCGCGGGTCTTGACCAGCCAGTTGTCGAGGCCGCCGTTGTGCTCCACCGAGCGCAGGCCGTGCGTCGAAACCTTCAGGCGAACGGTGCGCCCGAGCGTATCGGAAATCAGCGACACGTTCTGAAGGTTCGGCAGGAACACCCGCTTGGTCTTGTTGTTGGCGTGGGACACATTGTGACCCACTTGGCGGCCCTTACCGGTCAGTTCGCAAACGCGCGACATCGTTTTCGTCCTCGAATCTTGAGTTTCAGCCGTGGCTTGAAAGTGGGCGCCTATAGGGGAGCCACGCCGTCCCGTCAACCGCGCTCATCCGCTGCCGAGCTTCGAAAGCACGAAGGCGAACAGAAATCCGGTCACTGCGATCAGGCCTGCGAATTCGGGCGTTTCCTCTGTGGCCTCGGGGATCATGGTGTCGACAAGCATGGCAAGGATGCCGCCCGCCGCGACCGCCGTGGCCGCGGCGATCACGTTCGGGTTGGCGCCTGCGAGCAGCAGGTTGCCGAGCATCGCCGCGATGCCGGAGGTAAGCGCGATGCCTCCCCAGACGCCGAAGATATAGGCGGGCCCGCGCCCCGCCGCGCGCATCCCGGCGGCGCTCGAAAGCCCCTCCGGCACGTTCGAGAGGAACACGGCGGCGACCATCACGAGGCTGACGCCCGTGCCGTCGAGCAGGCTGACGCCAATCGCGATCGATTCGGGGATGCCGTCGAGCAGTGCGCCGACGGCGATGGCCAGCCCGCCGCTCTCCGCGGCCGGCGTCTGGCTTTCGCCGGGGTTGTAGCCTGATCGCTTGCGGTGCCGCGCGCCCCGGCGGGAGATCGCGATGTTTGCGGCGGTATAGATAATGGCGCCGCCCAGGAGCCCTGCGGCGGCGGCATCGAAGCCGCCCTGACGATAGGCCTCGTCCATCAGGTCGAAGGCGACGGCAGAGATCAGCACGCCCGAACCGAACGCCATCACCACCGCGATCAGCCGCTGCGAAGGGCGGCGGAGCGTGGCGAAAGCGGCGCCGATCAGCAGCGCGCAGCCGCTGCCGAAACCCCACATGCCTGCTTCAAGCCATTGCGGCACGGCACCCCCACACGCTTCGCCAATATCTCGGCATAGTGGAGTGTACCCCAAAAGTCTCGCTGTGGCGGCTGCGCGCAAACCGCTCTTTCATCGCCGATCTTTCCGTTCTAGACGGGAATCATGCCTCTTTTCGCGATCCACTGCATCGACAAGCCCGCCAGCAGCGACCTGCGCGCCGCAACCCGGCCCACGCACCTCGAATATCTGGAACGCGTCGGCGATCGCCTCCTCGTCGCCGGGCCGCTGCTCGATGAAGAAGGGCGGCCGATCGGCTCGCTGCTCATCATCGACTTCGACGATCGCAAGGCCGCGATTCAGTTTGCGGCGGATGATCCCTATGCGCTGGCCGGGCTGTTCGCATCGGTCGCGGTCACGGCATGGCGGCAGGTTCTTCCAAAGTAGTCGTTTGTACGCGGCCAGGGGGGTTGGGGCGGTCGAACCTTGTCGGCCGTGCGATGAATCGGCGCGTTTCATGACGTCATGACGTTGACGCTCCGGCCGCGCTGCGGCACATGCGCCCTATCGGGTCTGTAGGCGTTCCTCTTTCACCGGCCCCCCGGCGCGATGGATATTCATGGACGTTCTTCGACATTTTGGTTTGAAGCATGTGCTGTTCCGGCAGGAACCGCACGGGCAGCTCTATCTGCACCATGCCTTCGAGGCGGCACTCTCGGAAATCGTGGACGCCGTGCTGGCGTGCGAGAGCGTAACGCTCGTGGGCGCTGCGGGCATGGGCAAATCGCAGCTGCTGGCGGCAGCAGCGCGAGAGCTTGCCGCGCGCGGCGTGTCGGCGGCGAGCTTCGCCGGCCCCGCACTCGTCGCGCAGGCCGATTTCACCAATCTCGATGCGATCTTCGTCGACGAGGCTGATACCGCCGCTCCGCGCGTGCTCGATGCCGTTCTTGCCAAGGCCGCCCAGAACCGCGTCACCACCGTGCTTGCCGCGCTCGAGTCTTCGCGGATCGGCAAGCCGGGGCGGCTTGTCAGGCTGGCGCCGATGGCGGGCAGCGAAATCGCGGATTTCCTCGTCGATGCGTCCGCCGCTGCGGGCCGGCCGGATCTGTTCACGGCGGCCGCGCAGGAAGCGATCGTCGATGCGGTTTCGGGCAATCCGCGTGCTCTGAAGCAGATCGCCGGGGCGGCGCTTCTGGAGGCGATGTTCGACGGCGGGGTCGTCGTCGAGCAGCGCCACGTGCTCGCTGCGATCGCCGCCCGCCCCCCGCTTCCGTCGGCCGAGCCCGATTATGTCCTCGAAGCGCCGCAGCGGCCGCAGCGCGCGGCGCCGCGTCAGCCCCAGCCCGAGCCCGAGCCTATCGTCGTCGCCACACCGGAACCCGAAACGCCGCAGCCCATGGTGCCGTGGGCAGCAGAGGAACCGCGCCGCCGCTTCGGCGCGCGCGGCTTCATCGCGGCCACGGGGGCGCTCGGCCTTCTGATCGCGGCAGCGCTCGCCTACGCGGTCGATACGTTCGGGTGGGACCGCATTTCCGCGTTCCTGCACCTCCCCGAAACCGCGCGGCCCGCAAGCAGCGAACTGCGTCCTGTCCCGCAAGGCCCCGCGCCGGGCTTTTCGGAGCCCGAACTCGCCGTGCTGCCGGACACCGGCGACATCATCGACGAGCCGGTCGCGCTCCCCGCGCTCACCGAAACGCTTTCGGACGGCAGCACGGTGGTGCCGCCGCCGGTGCCCGATGCCACGACGCCGGGCTACCGCCCGCCGTCGGCGACACTGCCCACGATTTCGGCAGCCGTTCGCGCGGGTATCGCCAATCCCTCGGTCGGAACAACGCGGAGCGTCGCAGGATCACTGCCGCAGGAAGGCCCCGCGATAGAAGGCCGCGAGGCCCTCACCGAACCTCATTCACCGGCCGTCGAAGCGACGCCGCTGCCCGCGATCAAGGATTAGCGCCGCCGAATCCCCTCGGCGATCATCTCGTTGGCGAGCGTCGCGACGGTTTCCGGGTCGGACGAATCGTCCAGCACGCAGTAACGCAGGCCGAGAAAGACGTTGATGCCCATGATCGCCCAGGCGTGTGCCTCGCTCACGTCCTCGCGAATCTCGCCGCGCGCGGCGCCTACCTTCAGCCTGTCCAGGATGCGCTGCGCCGTGCCCTGATAGTGCTGTCGGTAGCTTTCGGGGTCCGCGAACTCGGCCTCGTCGATGATTCGGTAGACCTCCTTGTGCTCGCGCGCGAACTCCAGGAAGGCCCGCAGCGCTGCCCGCTCGCCTGAAAGCGTGTCCGTGGTGCGGGCAATGGCTTCGCCGGCACGCTCGCCGACGCGGGCGGACATGTCGCGCACCAGCGCGCGGAAGATTTCATCCTTCGATTCGAAGTAGGTGTAGAAGCTGCCGAGCGCCACGCCCGCCCGCCGCGTGATCCCGCTGATCGAGCCCTCGTGGAACCCTTTTTCGCCGAATTCGACAGCCGCCGCGTCGAGCAGTGCGCGCTGCGTTTTGCGTCCGCGCGCGGTTCGTGGCTCGCGGTCCGCCTGTTGCGGAATTGCATCGGTTGCCATCGACCTCCCCTTCATTCTTTCCCCACCCCATAATTCAATTTGAAAGGTGGTTCAACTTTCAGTATTGGCGATTCAACACAAGGGCCATCGGGCTCGACTTTACAGCATTGGGGAGGAAGAATGCGCCGCATTTCGATTCATTCCGTACTTGTCGCCACCACCGCACTGGCCGCTTTTGCGCCGCTTCCAGCCTTCGCGCAGGACGCAGCGGTGAGCGAAACCATCGAGGATGCGATCGTCGTCACCGCTCGCCGCCGCGAGGAAAGCCTGCAGGATGTTCCGATCGCGGTCACCGCGATCAGCGGCGCCCAGCTCGAGCAGCAGGGCGCGCTCGACATCACCGAGATCAGCGAAAGTGCCCCGAACGTGACACTCGAAGTGTCGCGCGGCACCAACACCACGCTCACCGCCTTCATTCGCGGCGTCGGCCAGCAGGATCCGGTCGCGGGCTTCGAGGCGGGCGTTGGTCTTTATCTCGACGATGTGTACCTCAACCGCCCGCAGGCAGCTGTGCTCGATATCTATGATGTGGAGCGTATCGAGGTGCTGCGCGGCCCGCAGGGCACGCTCTATGGCCGCAACACGATCGGCGGCGCGGTGAAGTACGTGACCAAGAAGCTCGCGGCCGATCCGATGCTGCGCCTGCGCGGCACGCTCGGCACCGATGAGCAGGCGGACCTCGTCGTCACCGGCAGTATCCCGGTGGGCGATGGCACGCTCCGTCTCGGCGGCTCCCTCGCGCGTCTCAGTCGCGGCGGTTTCGGCGAGAACCTCACCACGGGTGACGACAACTACAACAAGGACGTCTGGGCCGGTCGCGCCACCGCCGAGATTCACGGCGATGCCGTGTTCGTGCGCTTGTCGGGCGACTACACCAAGGACAAGAGCAACCCGCGCGGCGGTCACCGTCTGATCGCGGGCATCGCCAGCGGCACGCCGGTGCTTGACGACGTGTTTGACAGCCGCGGCGCGCTTGATGATCCCAAGCAGAAAGTGAAGGCGTGGGGCACGACGCTGTTCGTGGAAGCGAATCCGTCCGATTTCGTGACGCTGCGCAGCATCACCTCCTACCGGAAGGACGACAGCGACACGCCGATCGACTTCGACGCACTGCCTGCGGTCGATGTCGATGTGCCCGCGACGTACAACAACAAGCAGCTCTCGCAGGAAATCCAGTTCCTCTACCAGAACGGCGGATTCAGCGGCCTCATTGGCGGCTACTTCCTCGATGCGAATGCGAAGACGGCGTTCGACGTACGCCTGCCGGGCGGCGTCACCGCGCTCACCTTCGGCGATGTCGATACAGAGACGTTCGCGATCTTCGGTGATTTCACCTACGATCTCAGCGATCAGTTCAGTGTGTCGGTCGGCGGCCGCTACACGTGGGATGAGCGCAGCTCGACGGTCCTCAGGCAGGTCTTCCTCGGCGGCGGCTCGCCGTTCTTCGGCGGCGGCGGCACACTCTTCGCCACCACGTCGGATTTCTCCGGCACCGCGACCTTCAAGGAGTTCACGCCGCGCGCCTCGGTCAGCTTCAAGCCAAGCGAGAACCACAACCTCTACGCAAGCTATTCGAAGGGCTTCAAGGGCGGCGGCTTCGATCCGCGCGGCGTCAGCACGGCGGCGCCCGATACGAACGCGGACGGCGTCCGCAGCTACGACGAGATCTTCGATTTCATCTCGTTCGAGCCTGAAACCGTCGACAGCTACGAGATCGGCTGGAAGGCCTCGCTGTTCGATCGCCGCCTCCGCTTCAGCCTCGCGGCGTTCCATGCCGACTACAAGGACGTGCAGATTCCGGGTTCGGTCGGCACCGTCATCGGCGGCCAGCAGACCTTCATCGGCGTGACGACGAACGCCGGCAAGGCGCGCATCCAGGGCGTCGAATTCGAAGGCAATGCCGTGCTTGCGGAAAGCTTCGGCACTGCGGACGATCAGCTCAGCTTCAACTGGGCGCTCGGCTATATCAACGCCGACTACAAGCAGTTCATCGACAGCCGCGGCATCGACGTCGCCGATCGCCGCAACTTCCAGAACACGCCGGAATGGACGGCTGCCGGTACGCTCGCCTATTCGGTGCCGGTCGCTTCGGGTACGCTGAACGCCAGCACCACGCTCTCGTATCGCAGCAAGACCTATCAGTTCGAGCTGCCCGCCGAGGGCCTCGACCAGAAGGGCTACGCGCTCTGGGACGTTAGCCTTGTCTGGTCGTCGGATAGCGACCGCTTCAGCCTCGGCCTCCACGGCAAGAACATCCTCAACAAGGAATACATCACCTCGGGTTACGTGTTCCTCAGCCAGAATGCCGACACGGGCGCCTACAACCGCACGGGTGCAGGCGCGCTCATCCCGACGCTCGGCACGGACGGCGTGCTCACGGCCTACTACGGCAACCCGCGCCAGGTGTTCGTCACGGCCGGGTACACGTTCTGAACGGTTCCTCCTCCCCCAACCTTGGCCCCGGCACGCAAACTCGCGTGCTGGGGCTTCTTCTATTGGTTTACACGTTCAACTTCATCGACCGGCAGATCATCGGCATCCTCGCCGGGCCGATCAAGGCGGACCTCGGCCTTTCGGATACCGAGCTCGGCCTGATGGGCGGGCTCGCCTTCGCGCTGTTCTACTCGGGCCTCGGCATCCCCATCGCCATCGCTGCCGACCGCATGAGCCGCAGCAACATCATCGCCATCTCGCTCGGCCTTTGGAGCCTGTTCACCGCAGCATGCGGGCTTGCCGGAAACTTCTGGCAGCTGTTCCTGGCGCGCCTCGGTGTCGGGGTGGGGGAGGCAGGCGGCGTCGCGCCGTCCTATTCGCTCATCGCTGATTATTTCCCACCCGATCAGCGCGCCCGCGCGCTCGCCGTGTTCTCGTTCGGCATTCCGGTCGGCTCCGCGCTCGGCGTCATGCTCGGCGGCTGGGTTGCGAGCACGATCGACTGGCGCTTCGCCTTCATCGCCGTCGGCCTTGCCGGCCTCCTCATCGTCCCCGTCTTCAAGCTCGGCGTACCGGAGCCCGAGCGTGGCCGCTTCGATCCGCCCGCCGGAGAGCGCCCGCCGGTCCGGCACGTGCTCGCCACCGTGGTCGGCAAGCCCACCTTCTGGTTCATATCCTTCGGCGCTTCGTGCAGTTCGATGTGCGGCTACGGCCTGATGTTCTGGCTGCCGTCCTACTTCGGGCGCAGCCTCGGGCTCGGCCTTGCCGAAATCGGCCTCTACATGGGCGCGATCCTGTTCTTCGGCGGCATCGCGGGCGTGTGGGCGGGCGGCTGGCTCGGCGACCGCCTCGGCCGCGGCAGCAAGCGCGCCTACGTGCTGGTGCCCGCTGCGGCCTTCGTGGTCGCGGTGCCCTTTTACGTGGCGGGTATCCTGCAATCGTCGCTCGCGCTTGCGTTCGTACTTTTCCTCGTACCGCAGGCGCTTGCGCTGATGTGGCTCGGCCCCGTTATCAACGCCGTGCAGGGTCTCGTCCCGCCCACGATGCGCGCCACGGCGTCCGCCTGCTTCCTGTTCGTGAACAACCTCCTCGGCATCGGCGCGGGCACGCTCTTCTTCGGGGCGGTGTCAGACCTCTACGGCAGCCGCTTCGGCGACGAATCACTCCGCTACGCCATCCTCACCGGCCTCGGCTTCTACCTCCTCGCGGCCGGCTTTCTCTGGCTCGCTTCCCGCCGCATCGAGCGCGACTGGCATCGTTTCACTTAGCCACCATCACCCTCCCACCGAGGGAGAGGGTGGCTAAAAGTTAACGAAACGTAAATTTCCACCTTGGCGGAGATCGTTCCGGTGCTATCAATACGTCATGCGTATGCTGGCTCGCATCGGACGGTTGTTCAAGATCACCAACGGCTTCGAGGCCGGGGTGATCATTTATGCGCTCGCCCTCGGTGCGGCGCTGCGCGGCGAGGCATATCTTAAGGCATATCCGGGCGGCTTCGGCTGGGCGCTCTTCGCGGCGTGTATGCTCGCGGTGCTCATGGCTGGGGCGGCGCTCGTCGATGGGGTTCGCGCGGCAAATCCGGAGCTGGCTGCCGAGCGGCGGCTCCTGCGCGTGACACGCGGTGCGCGCGGCCTACGGGGCTGACAGCAAGCCCATCGGTTTTCCTTGCAAGCACGAAGTGAATGCCGCCCAGCGCGGGCAGCAGGCGCGTCAGCGGCCGGTCCAGCCATTTGAGGCCGCGCACCGGCGGCGCCACCAGCGCGGTCTTCCACGCAATGGGTTCGAACATCGCCTCGCGCAGCAGCGCGCTGAGGCCATTTCGGCCATAGGGCTGCCCCTGTCCGAAGGGGGTCGATTCGAAATGCGTCCATACGCCCGCGCGGTTCGGCACGATCAGGATCAGCTGGCCCGCAGGCGCCAGCACGCGCCAGAGTTCGCGCAGCAGCTTCGGCGGATCGGCGAATTCGAGCGCGTGCACCAGCAGCGCCTGATCGAACAGCGCTTCCGTGAACGGCAGATCGGTCTCGCGCGCGCTCACCGCGCAGGAAGGCCCCCGGCGCGGCCATGCCCGCGCGCCCTGATCGGCGGGCATCACCATGCACAGCCGCTCGACGCGCGCAGGATCGAGGCCCTGTAGCAAAGGCGCGGGGTAGCCCATCGCAAGCAACCGCGCCGAGGCATCGGTGCGGACGGCAGGGGCGACGATCTGCGCGAGCAGCCGCGCCGTCCGGCGCCCGTCCGCGCCCGCGTAATAGGCCCTGAGCGTGTCCAGGCCCGGCCGCATCACGGTGCCGGTGCTACCGCTCCACGCACAGCGCGATGCCCATACCGCCCCCGATGCACAGCGTGGCGAGGCCCTTTTTCGCGTCGCGGCGCTGCATCTCATGGAGCAGCGTCGTCAGGATGCGCGCGCCCGAGGCGCCGATCGGGTGGCCGATGGCGATGGCGCCGCCGTTGACGTTCAGCTTCGCGGGATCGAAGCCGAGCTCCTGCCCCACGCACAGCGCCTGCGCCGCGAACGCCTCGTTGGCTTCGATAAGGTCGAGGTCGCCGACGCTCCAGCCCGCCTTCTCCAGCGCCTTGCGCGACGCGGGCACCGGGCCGATGCCCATGAAGGCGGGGTCGACACCCGCGCTCGCCCACGATGCCACGCGCGCCAGCACCTTCGCGCCGCGCTTGGCCGCCTCGTCCGCCGACATCAGCACCAGCGCCGCGGCGCCGTCGTTGAGACCGCTGGCATTCGCCGCCGTCACCGTGCCGTCCTTCTTGAACGCGGGCTTCAGGCCCTGCAGGCCTTCGATCGTGGCACCCGCGCGGATATATTCGTCCTGATCCACAACGGTGTCGCCCTTGCGGCCCTTGATCGTCACGGGGACGATCTCGTCCTTGAAGCGGCCCGCAGCGCGCGCGGCCTCGGCTTTGTTCTGGGAGGAAACCGCGAAGGCGTCCTGCGCCTCGCGGTTCACCTGATACTTCTCGGCGAGGTTCTCGGCGGTGATGCCCATGTGATAGCCGTTGAAGGCGTCCCAGAGGCCGTCCTTGATCATCGTGTCGACGAATTCGATCGCGCCCATCTTCTGTCCGCCGCGCAGGTGCTGCGCGTGGGGTGACAGGCTCATCGATTCCTGACCGCCTGCGATCATGATGCTGGCGTCGCCGTTCTGGATCGCCTGCGTCGCCAGCGCGACGGCGCGGAGGCCCGATCCGCACACCTGATTGACGCTCCACGCCGGCGTTTCCTTGGAAATACCCGCCGCCATCGCCGCCTGCCGCGCCGGGTTCTGCCCCTGCGCTGCTGTCAGCACCTGACCGAGGATCACTTCGGAGACCGCGTCGGCCTCCACGCCCGCCTCGGCAAGCGCTGCGGAAATGGCGATGCGCCCGAGTTCGTGCGCGGGGGTATTGGCGAAGCTGCCGAGAAAACTGCCGACCGGCGTACGTTTTGCGGCGACGATGACTGCGTCCATGGGGAGTCCTTTCCGATTTCCCCGCCTATGTAGTGCGCTTCAGGCCGTGAGCCAATCGGCGAGCGGCTGCCAGAGCTGCGCGCGCGCGTTCGATCCCACCATCATGCCGACATGTCCCGCATCGATCAGCCGCGTTTCGCCGAACGGCTCGACCGCGATCGCAGGCACCAGTCGGTCGGTGCGCGAAACGATGTTGAGCGTGGGTTTCACCGGCGGGCCGATAATTTCGCCGCCCACGCGCCAGCCGCCTTCGATGGGCACGTTGGCGCCGAAGAAATCCTCGAAGCATTCGCGCGCCGCCGGAATCGTCAGGGGCGCTCCGGTGTTCGCCCAGTCCTCGACCGCGACGAACAGCCGCGCGGCCTCCGAGGCCGGATCAAGCGCCCCGAAGCGCTCGTACTTCGCAACCGCACCCGCCGGATCAAGCGACCAGAAGGCGGGCTGGACAAGGTCCATCGGCATTCCGCCGAGCGCGGGCAGGGAAGGCGCTACGCCCTGCCAGTATGCGGTGAGTTCCTGTCGCCGCGCGGCCGGATAGCCCGCGAAGTCCCACGGTGCGGCGATCGTCGCCACGCGCCGCACGAGCGGGTGCGACGCGGCCGCGAGCGCCATCGTGCCGCCGAGGCAGTAACCGACAAGATCGAGCGGTTCGCCCACGCCATCCAGCAGCGGCCGCAGCCGCGCGGTCACGTACCCGCCCACGGAAAGCGCGGCCTCCGCCGCGCCGGGCACCCGCCAGTCGACGAGCAGCGGCCGAACGCCGCGCCCGGCGAGATAGCGCAGCAGGGAGCGCTCCGCCGTCAGGTCGAGCACATCGGCGGTGTTGATCAGCGACGGCACGAACACGGCAGGCCGGCCGCTGCCGCCATAGTCGCGCAGCACCGCACTGCCGCACGATGCGATCACCGGCATCTCCGGCAGGTCGCGCCGCCAGCCGGACTGTTGATAGGCGGCAAGCGCTCCGAGAAACCGTTCCATTCGCGCGCGGTCCGCGCCGATCGCCTGCCGGGCATGATCCAGGAACAAAGGCAGCGGATGCGGCCCGCGCGGCGCGCCCGATGCTGCGTGTTGCTGCGCAGCATCGCCGCGTGCTATGAATTTCGCACCCGCAGCATCGAGGTCGTTCATGTCCGACGAAGAAACCAAATCCGACCCGATCATCATCAAGAAATACGCCAACCGCCGCCTTTATAACACCGGCTCGTCGAGCTACATCACGCTCGATCACCTCGGCGAAATGACGCGTGAAGGTATCGACTTCAAGGTCGTGGATGCCAAGTCCGGCGACGACATCACCCGCTCGGTGCTCACGCAGATCATCATGGATGAGGAAAACCGCGGCCAGACCATGCTGCCGACGCCGTTCCTCCGCCAGCTCATCGCGATGTACGGCGATTCGATGCAATCGATGGTGCCGCCCTATCTCGAAGCCTCGATGGCCGCGCTGCGCCGCAATCAGGAGCAGTTCCGCAAATCGATGGCCGGCGCGTTCAATCCGTTCGAAACGATCGCCAAGCAGAACATGGCGATGTTCGAAGCGGCCGCCAGCATGATGGCCGGCAAGACGCCGCCCGAAGGCGGCGCGCCCGCCGAGGAGACCTCCGAACTTGCCGATCTCAAGCGCGAGATGGCCGAGCTTCAGGCAAAGCTGGACAAGCTAGGCAAGAAGTAACGGGAAGGGGCGTCAGCGCCCCATCGCCAGGAACTTCGCCCGCCGGTCGTCGCGCACGGCGTCGGTACTCATGCCGTCCATCGTTGCGAGCTGTGTCTCCACGGCGTCGCCCAGCATCTTGATCGCCGCCTGCGGGCTCCGGTGTGCGCCGCCCACGGGCTCGGGCACGATCACGTCGATCAGGTTCAGCGCTTTCAGATCCTGCGCGGTCTGCTTCATCGCCGCCGCCGCGTCCGCCGCCTTGTCCGATGTGCGCCACAGAATGGACGCGCAGCCTTCGGGCGAGATCACCGCGTAGACGGAATGTTCGAGCATGATGATCCGGTTCGCGGTGGCGAGTGCCACGGCGCCGCCCGATCCGCCTTCCCCCACGATCGCTGCGACCATCGGGGTGCCGAGCTTCAGGCAGGCTTCGGTCGATCGCGCGATGGCTTCCGCCTGTCCGCGCTCCTCGGCGTGGATGCCGGGGAACGCGCCCGATGTGTCCACGAAACTGATGACCGGCAGCCCGAAGCGGTCAGCCATCTCCATCAGGCGCACCGCCTTGCGGTAGCCTTCGGGTTTCGCCATGCCGAAATTGTGCTTGAGGCGGCTCGCGGTGTCGGAGCCTTTCTCGTGCCCCATCACCATCACCGGGCGGCCCCGGAAGCGCCCGGGTCCACCGATGATCGCGCAGTCCTCGCCGAACTTGCGATCGCCTGCGAGCGGCGTGAAGTCGGTGATGAGCGCGGCGGTGATGTCTTTCAGGTGCGGCCGCGCGGGGTGGCGCGCCACCTGCGTCTTCTGCCACGGCGTCAGCTTGGCGTAGATCGCCTTCAGCTGCGCCTCGACCTTGGCTTCCAGCTTCTTCACCTCGGCGTCGATGTTGACCGCGCCTTCGCCGGCCGACGCCTTCAGTTCCTTGATGCGCGTCTCCAGTTCGGCGACGGGCTTCTCGAATTCGAGATACGTAATCATCGCCCCCGCCTAGTCATCTTGGGGCCGATCGGCAAGCGGGTGCGCGCGGTTGACGAGCTCGACAAGGTGCGCGGACTGCACATGCGTGTAGATCTGCGTCGTCGCGATGTCGGCGTGGCCCAGCATCGATTGCAGCGCGCGAAGGTCCGCGCCGCCCTCTAGAAGATGCGTCGCGAACGCATGGCGCAGCACGTGCGGGGAGACGCGCAGCGGCGAGATTCCGGCAGCCGCCGCCAAAGTCTTGACGATCTGAAACAGCCGCACGCGCGACATGTGCGTATTGCCGGAGGGGAACAGATACTTTTCACCCGGCGTCAGCGTCGCCGCCCACGCCGCCACGGCCTCCCCGGCGTGTGTGGAAACGGGCACCATGCGTTCCTTGTCGCCCTTGCCCTTCAGCACGGCATAGGGCGTGCCCGGCTTGATCGCCGCGCGCGGCAGCGAGACGAGTTCGGTCGCGCGCAGCCCCGATCCGTAGAGCAGTTCAATGAGCGCCTTCAGCCGCAGCCCCGCCGGGCCGGATGCGGCCTCCTCCTCGACGACCGCGAAGATCCGGTCCACCTCCTCGCGCGACAGTGTCTTCGGCAGCGGCCGGCCTTTTGTGGGGGAGGCGAGGTCGCCCGCCGGATTGTCGCCCCGCAGCCCTTCGGAAACCAGGAACGCGAAGAAGCGCCGCACGGCGGAGAGCTTGCGCGCAAGGCTCGTCGCGGCAAGGTCGCGCCATTCGTGCATCAGCCGTTCGAGCGTTCGGGCGTCCGCCGCCGCGAGCCCGCCGGAAAGCGCCGCGCTCGCCTGCGCAAGGTCGCGGCCGTAGGCGGCGATGGTGTTTGCTGCCGCGCCGCGCTCGGCGGCCATCATGTCGAGGAACAGCGCGATCGCGCGGTGGTCGCCCGGCAGGCTCAACGCCGCGTCACCGCCTCGATCGCCATCATCCGCGCCTCGCGCGTAAAGCCGGCGCGATTGAGCGCCCCGACGATGACCGAAAGCTGCGCTGGCGACACGCCCGCCCAGTTCGATTGCAGCCCGACCCCCGCCAGGATCGCCACTTCGCCGCGCCGCTTTTCGAGCGCCGCCGCCGCGATCCGCCGCGTATAGCGATTGTCGAGCGACCCCACGCCGAGGTCGTCGGCAAGGCCCTTCCAGTCGCCATTGGGGTTGAGCGCCTGCATTGCGGCGGCGAACATTGCCGCCTTGCGGTCTGCGCGCTTGCCCGAAAGCGACTCGTGCCATGCGCGCGCCTCACCGACGTCGCCGTTCGCGATTTTCCCGGTGCGATCGGCGAGCGCGAGATACGGCCACGCCGCGCGCCGCGCGTCCTCCGGTCCGTCCGCCAGCACCGGCCACCATTTCAGCGCTTCGCGCACAAAACCGGCCGAAAGCATTGATTCGATCAGACCCGGCGCATCGTCCGCCTGCGCGGCGGCGGGCGGGATGCGCGCGGCGGCGGCGGCGGTGCGTACGAGCGCGCCATAGCGTTCCTGCGGCGTTTCGGCGGCCTGCCAGATGCGCTGCATCGCGGCGATGCGCTCTTCGGCGTTGCGGCCCGCATAGGCGGCCCGGATGTCGGTGATAGTGTCCTCACCCTCGGCGCCCGGTTCGATCGCGGCGACACGCGCGGCGGCGAGCGCGGCGAGTTCACGCGCGGAGGCGATACCGTAGGCTGCGGCGATCGGCGCAGCGACGGCGCGCCGGTCGATGGAAAGCCCCGGCGCGCGCATCATCCACCCGGCAAGCGCCACAGGCGGACGTGCGAGCAGCGTTTCGGGAATCTCGATGCCCGCGGCCGTTGCCAATCCGAAGCGATACGCGCTCAGCGATTTCACCTCGTTCCAGTCGATATTGGCGCCCCGGCCTTCGCCCGTCACCACGGTCGCGGCGCGTTCGGCGAGCACGATGTCGATCATCGGCATGGCGCGGCGCGCGCGCAGCCGGTCGAACTGCGCGGCGGCGGTGATGTCGTCGCCTTCAAGCCCCGCGCAGATCGCATTCGCGGCTTCCCAGAACGGCAGCTTGGAAAACGCCTTCGCATTCGGCGCGAGCGGGCAGAGCGCCGGAAGGTCTCCGGCAGCGAGGTGTACCTGGCTCGCCACGGCGTAAAGTCGCGGCGTGTAGCGGTCGAGCGGAAGCGCATCGACGAGCAGCTTGGCGCCGTCCACCTCACCCATGCGCAGCAGCAGCAGCGCGCGCTCGGCAAGCCAGTCGGCGGGGCGCACGCCGCTGGGCGTCGGCACCTGTGAAAGCAGCGCGCGGCGCAGCAGGATATGCCCCCAGCGCGAAGCGATCGGCGGCTTCGTGCGCTGCAGAAGGCCGTTCAGGAAGCGCCCGTCGCTGTTCTGGAACGCGCCCATGCCATAGCCGCCAAGCCGGGCGGTCAGCGGGCCTGCGACGTCGAAGCTGCCTGCACGCGACGGGCCGCTGGCGAAGGGGTCGGGTGCAGCGGGTGTCTGCGCCGCCGGGCCGGGTCCGGCAGGCTGTCCCGGGGTTGGCACGCCTTCGACCGCTCCGGCGGGAGCCACGTCCGCACCGGGCGCAGGGGTGAGAGGCCGCGGCGCGGGCGGCGGCGCTTCGGGCGGCGGCGCGCCGAACACGTCGGGCAGCAGCGACTTCGGGGCATCCTGGCCGGATGCCGCCGTTGCCATGAACAGCGCAGCGAGGGCGGTGCTAGAGACCCAGCGTTTCATTCGAAACCGGTTGCTCCACGCGCGCAGTCGTGTGCGGAATATCGATGAACATCAGCACCACGCCGCCGATCACGACGACGGCGAGAATGATGACAAACAGCCAGAATAACAGGCGGGACAATCGCATCTCCGAAGCATTCGCGTTGGTTACGGTCCGCTGCAAGCGCAGGCACGGCGGAGCGCGCTTGGCCTTCGGCGAGGCGCCTGTGTATAGCGAGTGCGATGAACGCTTGCGAACCAAAAAAAGCCTCCCCGCCGCCTGTTCGCCGCAGGCGCGGTCTCAGCCGTTCCGTCGTGCTGGTGGGGCTGATGGGCGCGGGCAAAACCACGATCGGACGCCGCCTCGCGAAGCGCCTCAACCTTGAATTCGTGGATGCCGACGAAGCGATCGAAGAGGCCGCGGGCCTTACGGTTTCGGAGATTTTCTCACGCTACGGCGAAACGCATTTCCGCGAAGGCGAACGCCGCGTGATCGCGCGTCTCATCTCCGGTATGCCCAAGGTGATCGCCACCGGCGGCGGCGCGTTCGTTGATCCCGAAACGCGCGCGCGCGTGCTTGAAAACGCAATCGCGGTCTGGCTAGACGCCGATATCGATACGCTCGTCGAGCGTGTTTCCAAGCGCGATCACCGCCCGCTCCTCAAGGACAAGGACGCCGGGCAGGTGCTTCGCGATCTCGCTGCGGTGCGCAATCCGTTTTATGCCGAGGCGCAGATTCGCGTGCCGAGCCAGCCCGCGCCGCATCATATCGCCGTCGAGGCCATCGTGGCGGAGCTCCGCCGTCTGGGGGAATCCGCGTGAAAGAAGTGGTACGGGTGGAGCTTGGCGCGCGCGCCTACGATATCGTCATTGCGCCGGGCATCCTTGCCGATGCGGGGCGCGAGATCGGGCTGCCCAAAAGCGGTCGGCCCCAGCTCGTCGTTACCGATGAAACCGTCGCGGCCGCGCATCTTGAAAAGCTGGCCGCCGCGCTCGCCCGCCCGATCGATCCCGTGATCTTCCCGGCAGGCGAGGCGACCAAGAATTGGCGGTCGCTCGAAACGCTCGTCGAGCGCATTCTTGCCGCAGGCGTGGAACGGGGTGATGCGGTTATCGCGTTCGGCGGCGGCGTCATCGGCGATCTCACCGGCTTTGCCGCTGCCGTCGCGCGGCGCGGCTGCGAATTCGTGCAGATCCCGACGACGCTGCTCGCGCAGGTCGATTCGTCTGTCGGCGGCAAGACGGCGATCAATGCTGCAGCGGGCAAGAACCTCGTCGGCGCCTTCCACCAGCCTTCGCGCGTGCTCATCGATCCCGAACTTCTCGATACGCTCGGCCCCCGCGAAATGCGCGCCGGCTATGCAGAGGTCGTGAAATACGGCCTGCTCGGCGACGCGGATTTCTTCGCGTGGTGCGAGGGCAACGGCGCCGCGCTCCTTGCCGGAGACCGCGCCGCGCAGGTCCATGCCATCGCGCACAGTTGCCGCATGAAGGCGGCGATCGTCGCGGAGGACGAGCGCGAGACGAGCGGCCGCCGCGCGCTCCTCAACCTCGGTCACACCTTCGGCCACGCGTTCGAGGCCGAAACCGGCTTCTCCCAACGCCTGCTCCATGGCGAGTCGGTCGCGATGGGCATGGTCATGGCCTTCGCCTTCTCGGCAGCGCGCGGCCTCTGCAGCGCCGAAGACGCCGCCCGCGCGCAGGCCCACCTCGCCGCGTCGGGATTGCCCGTCACCCCGGCGGGCTTCGGCTTCAACGTCGAAGCCCTCGTCCACCACATGCAGCAGGACAAGAAGGCCGCAGGCGGCACCACCCCCTTCGTCCTCGCCCGCGCGATCGGCGACGCCTATCTCGACAAAACCGTCGCGCTCGCTGAAGTTGCCGCCTTCCTCGCGCCAAGACTGTAAACGCACCATCTTGGGGCTTCCGTAATAGGATTGCCCATGCAAGGCAGGGCCGCTGCTCTTTGAAGCGCGCGGCGTCCTGCGCGTATTGATATCCTCAACATCGAACGTGCGAAGTGTCGCCGCGCACGAACCCGCGCACGTCCGCGCGGGGCATGTCTCAACTTCATCAACTTCGTGGGAAATCCGGGCCTCAGCGGCACACCGGAGCGGCCACTCCAGCCGCTCCCGTCCTATTTTACAAGGCCGGTCACGCGATGCGGTTCGTGCCCGGCCGCACCACCGCGCTGTGCGTGGCCGCGATCGCGGTCGATCGCGCCCGGATCGTTTCCAGGAAGTGCCAGTCACACTGCGCCGCGTCGGGCGTCAGCGACAGCGTCATGTAGCCCCGGCGCTCGGTCTCGCACCATTTGAGTTCGGGGTTCGTGCCGATCAGCGCCGCTGCGACCTGCTTCGGGTCCGCCCCGCGCATGTAGCTTTCCATGCCCGGCGAGGTGACGCCCTGCACGCCGAACTCGACGCCTGCGGGCGACCCATTGTTGGCAAGGTCGTAGGCCCACGCGTTGTGACTGTCGCCGGCGAGGTTCAGCAGGTTGGCACCCGCCGCCTGCGCGCTCGCCAGATAGCGTGACCGCGCCGCCGGGTAGCCGCCCCAGGAATCGAAGTTGAACGGCAGGCCCACTTTTCCGGCGAGAACGCCCGCCTGAAAGCGCTGCTTCACATAGTCGGGCGGCGTGCCCCCGAGCCACGAGGCATTGGCATCCGCCGGCGTTTTTGTCTCGCCCGCCAGAATCTGCTGCGCGACCACTTGCCAGCGCTTGCCGCCCTTCACCGATGCCGCAAGCGCATCGGCCAGAAACGCCTCCTGCGGTGCGCCCAGCATCTGGCGCGCAGGGTCGGCCCACACCGTGTCGCGAAACGCGCCGAGTGCCTTCGCCGGATCGTCGGCGAGCTTGAAGGCGTCGGCGAGCTCCAGTTGCCGGTCGCGGCCCTCGGCGCGCGTGTCGAGCCGGATCAGCGTCGCGAGGTCGCCGATTTCATAGGCCTTGTAGGGTTCGTCCGACATCGGCAGCCAGTGCCGATACGCCGCCTTTGCTGCCGCCTTGCGCGTCTCCCACGGGCCTTCGGTCTCGCTCTGGTGGTTCTGCGCGCCGTCCTTCCATGTGTCGTTCGTGAACTCGTGGTCGTCCCAGATCGAAATCATCGGGAAGCGCTGGTGCAGCGCCTGCAGATCCTGATCCCGGCGATAGGTGGCGTAGCGGGCGTGGTAGTCGGCAGGCGTCACGATCTCGTTGGCCGGTTCAAGGATACGCCCCGGCATCGCCTCGGCGGCACTCGGGTACGTGCCGCGGCCGTATTCGTAAATGTAGTCACCGAGGTGGACGAGAAGGTCGATGTCCTGCCGCTCCGCTGCGTGGGCATAGGCATTGAACAGGCCGAACGGCAGGTTGGAGCACGAAAACACCGCGATGTTGAAGCGCCCTGTGCGCTCCGCCGGCAGCGTCCGCGTCCGCCCCGTGGGCGAGGTTTCGCCCGACGCCGTGCGGAAGCGGTAGTAATACCACCGCCCCGGCTCCAGCCCTTCGGCGCGGGCGCGGGCGCAGTAATCAGTGGAGGCGTCCGCAACGGCTTCGGCGCGCGCCACGATCCGCGTGAAGCCCGAATCCTCGGCGACCTCGGCGGTCAGCGCTGCTGCATCCCCGGCGGGCACATAGCGCGTCCACAACAGCACGCCCGTCTGCAACGGCTCGCCGCTTGCGACATTGTGCGTGAAGCCGCGGCTCAGTGTGGTCGCCCATGCGCGGCCGGGCATGGCGGCCGCAAGGCCGGCGACACCCGCTCCGAAAAGGTCGCGGCGACGGAGGTGGATGCTCATGATGGCCCTTCCCGATGGTATTCGGCAGCCTGTTAGGCGCGGAATGTGACAGGCAGATCACGCGCTCCAAACCCCGAAACCTGCCAGCTTTGATTTGTGGCCGGGCTGGGGCACACTCAGTGAAAGGCTGAATCACCCGGGGAGATTATCATGGCCACCGCGATCCAGATGCCGTCGGTGCAGAGCAAGGTTTCAGATGAGGAATGGAGCGCCCGCGTCGATCTCGCGGCGGCATACCGCCTCGTCGCGCTCTATGGGTGGGACGACATCATCTTCACGCACCTCTCGGTGCGCGTGCCGGGGCCGGAGCATCACTTCCTCATCAATCCATACAATCTGATGTTCGAGGAAATCACGGCGTCGAGCCTGGTAAAGATCGACGTACACGGCAACGCCGTCGGCGAGACGCCCTACGTCACGAACCCGGCGGGTTTCACGATCCACTCGGCGATCCACATGGCGCGCGAGGATGCGAAGGCTGTGGTCCACCTCCACACGCCTTACGGACAGGCGGTTTCGGCGATGGAATTCGGCCTGTTGCCCCACACGCAGACCGCGATGATCGCGCAGCACGACGTCGCCTATCACAACTATGAAGGCATCGCGACGGACCTCGACGAACGCGAACGGCTGGTCGAAGACATCGGCACGAAGAACGCCATGATCCTGCGCAATCACGGGACGCTCACGGTGGGTGAGACGGTGGCGGACGCCTTCATGCGCATGTATTTCCTGGAACGCGCCTGCGAAGCGCAGGTCCACATGCTCGCCGCCGGACGCGAGAACCTGAACACACCGCCGCAGGGCACGCCCGAAAAGGTGAAGGACCAGTCGACCGGGCAGGGGATGATGCTCCTCAACAAGATGCTGGCATGGCCTGCACTGCTCAGGAAGCTGGACCGCATGGACCCCTCGTTCCGCAACTGACCGAGCGCCGTTGAACGCGGGCGCACCGCCCAATAAGGTGCTGCCGGCATGGACAATCTCACACACTCGCTCGCCGGATGGGCGCTCGGCGAAGCGGGCCTGAAGCGCAAGACAGGGCTCGGCGTCGCCACGCTGATCATTGCGGCCAATCTGCCGGACATCGACGCGATCGGGCTTCTTTTCGGCGAAAACCTGGCGTTTCGGCGCGGCATCACCCACGGACCGCTGGCGTGGCTGATCCTCATTCCGGGCCTTGCCCTTGCCATGCAGGCGTTCGACCGCTGGCAGACGCGGCGTGGAACGCGGCCTGCTGGTCGTCCGCCGGTGCACCTCGGGTGGCTCTTCGCACTCTCCGCCATCGGTGTGCTCTCGCACCCGGCGCTCGATTTTCTCAATGTCTACGGCATCCGCCTTCTGATGCCGATCACCGAGCGATGGTTCTACGGTGATACGCTGTTCATCATCGACCTGTGGGTGTGGCTTGCGCTCGGGTTCGGGGTATTCGTCTCGCGCCGCCGGAAACGCGAAGGGCCGGCGCGGGCGGCACTCATCGCGGTTGCGGCCTACATCGGTCTTATGGGCTACGGCAGCCATGTGGCGGAGCGGCGCACGGCGGTCGCCGTCGCCGAAGCCGGCTACGGCACGACGCGTCAAGTGGTGGCGAGCCCTCCGCCCATCAACCCGTTTCGGCGGGAGATGATTTACGATGTCGGTGGCCGCTACGGTCATGGAGAGGCAAACCTGCTGCCGTTCCGCCTTTCTATAGGTGCTCCCATCGAAACGAATATGGACGATCCGGCGGTTGCCGAGGCCGCCCGCACCAGCAAGCAGGCGGCCGACTTTCTCTATTGGTCGCGCATGCCCTTTGCCGAGGTGACGCGCGAGGCGGGCAGGGCGCACGTCGTGCTCGGCGACGCGCGCTTCACAGATCGACCGGGCACGAACATGTTTCGGATCGAACTGACCGTACCGGATGATGCGCAATGACCGAACTGCCGCCCGTACCGCTCGGCCCCGTCGTTCTGTGGGCCGATCTTGCCGGCATCTTCGTGTCGGCGCTGGGCGGCGCATTGCTCGCCGTGCGGCACAAGCTCGATGTGTTCGGCGTGTTCGTGCTGGCGATTGTCACAGGGCTTGCGGGCGGCATGGCGCGCGACGTTCTGATCGGAGCAACGCCGGTCGCAGCGCTTGCGAACCCCCTCTATCTGCCCTCCGCGCTCGCCGCTGGTGCCGTCGTTTTCTTCGGGCATCGGGTGATCGAGCGGGCGAGCCAGCCGGTGATGCTGTTCGATGCGATGGCGCTGGGCTTCTTCGCCGTCGCCGGCGCGCGCAAGGCGCTCACCTACGGTATCGACCCGCTACCCGCGGTGCTGCTCGGCGTGCTGACGGCGGTCGGCGGCGGCGCGCTCCGCGATGTCCTCCTTGCCGAGGTGCCGCGCGTGCTCAAAGTCGGCGAACTCTACGCACTCGCGGCGATGCTCGGCGCCACGATTGTTGTGGCGGGCGACGCGCTCGGCCTGCCGTCGACGCTTGTGGGTATCGCGGGGGCTCTCGGAACCTTCGCGCTGCGCATGGTGAGCGTCCGCTTCGGCCTCACGGCCCCGCGTGCGCCGGGTAGCGACTAGTCGGCGACCTTCACCACCGCTTTGCCGAAGTTCTTGCCCTCGAGGAGCCCGATGAACGCCTTGGGCGCGTTCTCCAGCCCTTCGGTCACATCCTCGCGGTAGACGAAGGGCTTCTCGCCCTGCCAGCGCGTCATGTCGGCGGCGAACTTCGGCATCGTCTCGGCCCAGTAGTCGCTGACGATGAAGCCTTCGAGGTGGAGGCGCTTCACGAGGACGGCGCGCATCAGCTCGGCCATCAGGATCCTACCGGAGAGTTCCTCGCGGCTCGTCGCGTTGTAGGCGGCGATGAGGCCGCAGACGGGGACGCGGGCGAAGTCGTTGAGACGGGGGAGCACGGCCTCCCAGACCTTGCCGCCGACGTTCTCGAAATAGATATCGATGCCCTTAGGGGCGGCTTCCTTGAGTGCAGCGCCGAGGTTTGCGTCGTGGTGATCGAGGCAGCTGTCGAAGCCGAGTTCGTTCACGACGAAATCGCACTTCGCCTTGCCGCCGGCGATGCCGACAGTGCGACAACCGAGACGTTGGGCGATCTGTCCGACGACCGCGCCGACTGCGCCCGAGGCGGCTGCGACGCAGACGGTTTCGCCCGCTTTCGGCTGACCGATCCGCATGAGGCCTGTGTAAGCCGTAAGTCCGGGCATTCCGAGCATTCCGAGGTGATAGGAGAGCGGGAAGGGGCCTTTGGGCAGCGCGCGCAGTTCAGCGGCGGGGAGCACCCAGTGCGACTGCCAGCCCGAACGCCCGGCGACGATGTCGCCCGGCTGGAAGCGACTGTCGCGAGACTCGATGATCTCTCCGACCGTCTCCCCCTCCATAACGCCGCCTACCGGTACGGGCGCAGCGTAGGATGCGCCTTCGGACATGCGACCACGCATGTACGGATCGAGGGACATCCACAGCGTGCGGGCGAGCACCTGTCCCTCGCCCGGCGCGGGAAGCTCGGTTTCGACCCACTTGAAGTTGTCCGCCGTGGGCGCGCCCTGCGGGCGGCTGGCAAGTGTCCATTGCTGTGAGATGGTCATGGCGCGTCTCCCGATTCGAATCGGGAGACGCTAGCGCGTTTCAGCGCGCCGCGCCGCTATTCAAGGCGTCAGGCGCGAAGCGCGTGCCAGATGAGGAGCGCCCATCCGGCGATCATCAACACGCCGCCGATCGGCGTCACCGCGCCGAGCCAGCGCGGCAGGCCGAGTGCCATCAGATAGAGCGTACCTGAAAAGACGAGCGCGCCGAGCGTCATGCTCCATGCCGCCGCGGGTGCGCGCGTCATCACGGCAAGCGCCGTCGCGGCATGGGCGAGGCCATAGACGGCGCCGGTCGTGACCCAGGTCTTCGCCTGAGGGTCCGTCATCGCGTGCGCGCCGAACGCGCCGACTGCAACGGCAAGAAGGCCATTGAGGGCAGCGAGCGCGGCGAGCGGCGCCATCAGTTGGCGGCCCGCATCAACTCACGCGCGATGACGACGCGCATGATCTCGTTGGTTCCTTCGAGGATCTGGTGGACGCGAAGGTCGCGGTAGAGCTTCTCGATCGGATAGTCCTGCAGGTAGCCGTAGCCGCCGAACATCTGCAGCGCGCGGTCGACGACCGACATGCCGGTATCGGTAGCGAAGCGCTTCGCCATTGCCGAGAACTTGGTCTTGTCGGGCGATTTCGCCGTCACCTTCGCGGCGGCGGCATAGAGCAGGATGCGCGCAGCCTGAAGTTCCGTCTCCATGTCGGCGAGGCGGAATTGCGTGTTCTGGAAATCGGCAATCGCCTTGCCGAACTGGCTGCGCTGGCGCGTGTAGGCGAGCGCCTCATCGATCGCGCGCTGCGCGCCACCCAGGCTGCAAGCACCGATGTTGAGGCGGCCACCGTCGAGGCCGGCCATGGCGATCTTGAAGCCGTCGCCCTCGCCGCCGACGAGGTTTTCGACCGGAACGCGCACGCCGTCGAAATTGACCTGCGCGGTCGGCTGCGCGCGCCAGCCCATCTTGCGCTCGTTGGCGCCGAAGCTGACGCCCGGCATGTCCTTCTCGATGACGAGGCAGGAGATGCCCTTGGGGCCTTCACCGCCGGTGCGCACCATCGTGACGTACACCTCGTTCTGTCCCGCGCCCGAGATGAACGCCTTCGAGCCGGTAACGACATAATGGTCGCCGTCGCGTACAGCCTTGGTCTTGAGCGCCGCGGCGTCCGACCCCGACCCCGGTTCGGTGAGGCAGTAGCTCGAAATCCGGTCCATCGTGACGAGGCTCGGCAGGTACTTCGACTTCACCGTCTCGGAACCGAAGCTGTCGATCATCCACGAGGCCATGTTGTGGATCGAGATGAACGCGGAGACGGCCGGGCAGCCATAGGCCATCGCTTCCATGATCAGCGCCGATTCGAGGCGCCCGAGGCCGATGCCGCCCGAGGCTTCCGACACATAGATCGCCGCGAAGCCGAGCTCGGCGGCGGACTTGATCGTGTCGCGCGGGAAGACGTGGTCTTCATCCCACTTCGCCGCGAAGGGCGTGATGGCGTCGGCGGTGAAGCGCTGCGCCATTTCCTGGATCGCGCGCTGGTCGTCGGTGAGGTCGAACTGGGTCATGCTGGGGTTCCTACAATGGCCTCGGCCTCGATTTCCACTTTCCATTCGGGGCGCAGCAGGGCTGCGACAACGACCATCGTGGAGGCGGGACGGACGTCTGAGAAAAAGGCGCCGTGCGCACGGCCGACAGCATCCGCATCGGCGGCGTCGGTAAGGAACATGCGCATCCGCACGACGTCTGCCGCACTGCCGCCGAGCTGTTCGATCGCGGCAACGATGATCGCAAGGCAGCGCGCAGTCTGGGCTTCGGCGCCGCCGGGTGTGGAGCTGCCGTCGGGCTCGACGGGGGCAGTGCCGGAAACGAGGATGCGGTTGCCCACACGCACAGCGCGGGAGAAGCCGATCGTGGCCTCGAAGGGAGAGCCTGAGCTGGCTTTGGTGCGTGTCGTCATGAATCCTCGCTTACGCTTTGCCGGGGTGGAGCATATTGGATGCAGCGCTTGTTAGCTGTCCCGTGCGACCTTGTGGAGAGGGCATGGAAGGATAAGCGGGCCCCACGAACCGCTCATATTCAAAGGCCCTCTCCCGAGGGGAGAGGGCCTTGAGCAGATCACCCCATCGTGGGAATGACGAAGGCGTTGCTGCCGTCCGGCGAGCCATCCGGCCAGCGCTGGGTGATGGTTTTCACCTTGGTCCAGAACTTCACGCCTTCCATGCCGTGCTGGTTGGTGTCGCCGAACGCCGAGCGCTTCCAGCCGCCGAACGTGTGATAGGCGACCGGCACCGGGATCGGCACGTTGATGCCGACCATGCCGACGTTGACGCGCGCGGCGAATTCGCGGGCGGCGTGGCCGTTGCGCGTGAAGATGGCGACGCCGTTGCCATACTGATGTTGCGTCGGGAGCGTCAGCGCGTCCTCGAAGCTGTCGGCGCGGACCATCTGGAGCACGGGGCCGAAGATTTCTTCCTGGTAGGTGCGCATGCTCGTCTTCACGCGGTCGAACAGGCTCGGCCCGACAAAGAAGCCGTCCTCGTGGCCCTGCAGGGTGAAGCCGCGGCCGTCGACGACAAGCTCGGCGCCTTCATCCACGCCCATCTGGATGTAGTTCTCGATCTTCGCCTTGTGCGCGGCGGTGACGACCGGGCCGTAGTGCGCCTCTGCGTCGGTGGAGACGCCGACACGAAGCGCGGCGATGGCGGGGAGCAGCTTTTCGCGAAGGTTCGCGGCGGTCTTGTCGCCGACCGGCACGACGACCGGCAGCGCCATGCAGCGCTCGCCCGCGGAGCCGAAGGCAGCGCCGGCGAGATCGTTCACGACCTGATCGAGATCGGCGTCCGGCATGACGATGCCGTGGTTCTTGGCGCCGCCCATCGCCTGCACGCGCTTACCGGCGGCGGCGCCGCGCTGGTAGACGTAGTGCGCGATGTCCGACGAGCCGACGAAGCTGACGGCGTGGATATCGGGATGATCGAGGATGGCGTCGACGGCGCTCTTGTCGCCGTGGACGACGTTGAGCACGCCCGCCGGAAGGCCGGCCTCCATCATCAGCTTCGTGAGTTCCACCGGAACCGAGGGGTCGCGCTCCGACGGCTTCAGGATGAAGGCGTTGCCGACAGCGATGGCGACGCCGAACATCCACATCGGGATCATGCCCGGGAAGTTGAACGGCGTGATACCGGCGACGACGCCGAGTGGCTGGCGCATCGAATAGACGTCGATGCCCGGGCCCGCGCCCTGCGTGTACTCACCCTTGAGCGCGTGTGGGATGCCGCAGGCGAACTCGATGACTTCGAGACCGCGCTGGATGTCGCCCTTCGAGTCGGCGATGACCTTGCCGTGTTCGGAGGAGAGAAGCTCGGCGAGCTTGTCCATGTCGCGCTCGATGAGGCGCTTGAATTCGAACATCACACGCGCGCGGCGCTGCGGATTGGTCGCGGCCCAACCGATTTGCGCGGCCTTGGCCACCTCGACCGCACGCGCGATCTCTGCGTCCGTCGCGAACTGGACGCGCGCCTGCACCTTGCCGGTGTTGGGATTGAACACGTCGCCGAAGCGACCGCTGGTGCTCTTGACGGTCTCGCCGCCGATGAAAAGGTCGATTTCGCGCAAGGTGCCGGACATGCTCGTTCCCCAAGGATAGGCCGAAAGTGGCGTTGGCGCGCTTATCGGCTTTCGCATTTCGGCAGGCAATTCCCCAGATTCGCATTACGCTGCTGCGATTTTGCAGTATGGAAACCCAGTGAACTGGGATGACCTGCGCATTTTCCTGTGCGTCGCACGCACGCAGCGGTTGAACGCGGCGGCGCGCGAACTCGGCGTCGATGCGACCACGATCGGCCGGCGCCTGGCGCGGCTGGAGCGCGATGTCGATGCCACACTCTTCGAACAGGGTCCTGCTGGCTACGTGCTGACCGAGCGAGGCCGCGCGCTTGTGGAGCACGCGGAGGCGGCGGAGCAGGCGGCGCTGCGCTTCGGCGGCGAGGTTTCCGGCGAGGCGGGGCCGGGCGGCATGGTGCGGGTGAGCGTCGTCGAAGGGTTCGGCACTTGGATCGTGGCGCGCGCGCTTCCCGATTTTCATCGCCGCCACCCGCGAATCGTCATCGATCTCGTTGCGGGGAGCGGCCTGCTGAGCCCGTCACGGCGCGAGGCGGATATCGCGATCATGCTCGCGCGCCCGCAGCACGGCCCGCTCGTGGCGCGCAAGCTCACCGATTATCGGCTCGGCCTTTATGCGAGCCCTGCCTACCTTGAGAGCGCGGGGGTTCCCGGCACGCGCACCGATCTCCTCGATCACAGTATTGTCGGCTATGTCCCCGATCATATTTTCACGCCCGAACTCGATTATCTGGGGGAGGTGCTTCCCGGCCTCGAACCGGCCATTCGCAGCACCAGCATCAACGCGCAGCACGAAATGGTCGCGGGCGGCGGCGGCATCGGGGTACTGCCACGGTTCATGGCGGCAGGAGATGCGCGCGTCGTGCCGGTGCTTGCGGACGACGTTACGCTGCGGCGCAGCTTCTGGCTGGTGATGCACCGCGACATGCGCCGGTTCGCGCGCATCGCCGCCTTTTCGCAGTGGATCGACGAAGTTGTGGCCCGTCGGCGGGACGTCTTGCTCTAGGCAATATGCCCGGATTGCGGGCTGTCATCATCAAGCGCGTAGGGAATTTCGCCGAGGCCCTCGTTCGCAGGGAGCGGGTAGGTGCCGTAGGTAAGGTCGAGACCGGCACGAAGGTCGCCGCTGGCGATCTGGAGAGCGAGGCGCTCGCTGTCGCGCTCACGATATTCGGCCTCGATCTCATTGATGGTCTTGTCGTCGACGTCCGCGGCCTTGAGCGCCGCGCGGCCCATTAACACAGCGCTTTCATGGACCTCGCGCACCACCGCGTCGCAGTCCGCATTGGCGAGCTGCATCACATGCCGTCGGTCGAACGCCCGGATCAACACCTTGAGGTTGGGGAATGTGCGCCGCACGATGCCCAGCATCTCGTTGGTGATCTGCTGACCGTCGTTGCAGTAGATGAGGAGTTGCGCTTCCTCCGCGCCCGCGATGCGAAGCACGTCGAGCCGCGTGCCGTCGCCGTAATAGACCTTGCGGCCGAAGCGGCCAGAAAGCTCTATCTGCCCAGGTTTGCGGTCAATGAGCGTAACAGGAATGCCGCGCGCCGCGAGAAGCTGGTTCACCGTCTGGCCGAAGCGGCCGTAGCCGACGATGATCGCCGGGGCGTTCTCGGCCTTTTCGGGGCCTTCGGCATCGTGGTCTTCACTATCGTGCTCGACGAGCCTGTCGACGCCGGCGATGAGAAGCGGGGTGAGCGCCATTGAGACGGTGACGGCGGCGGCGAACAGGCTGGAGGCCTCGGAGGCAAGCAACAGCCCGCTTTCGGCCGCTGTCAGCACGACGAAAGCGAACTCGCCGCCCTGTGCAAGATGGACGCCGGTGAGCGCTGCATCGCGCCAGTTCGAGCCGAAAAGGCGCGTGAGAAGCGCGATCACGGTGAACTTCACGCCGATCAGGATGGTGACATAGAGCAGTATGCGCGCCGGCTCTTTCAGGATGATCGAAAGATCGAGCATCATGCCTACGGCCATGAAGAAAAGGCCAAGCAAAAGCCCCCGGAAGGGGTCGATGTCTGCCTCCACCTCGTGCCGGTAGGGGCTGTCGGCAAGCATCACACCCGCGATGAATGCGCCAAGGGCCATCGAAAGCCCGAAGCTTGCCATCAGGAAGGCGGAGCCGACGACCATCAGCAGCGCGCCGATGACGAACACCTCGCGCGTGCCCGTTTGCGCGATGAGGCGAAACAGCGGGTTCACGAGGAAGCGCCCGGCAAGCACGAGTGCACCGATCGCGACGAACGATTTCCAGACCAGCTCCCAGCCTTCGGGCGATTCGGAGACCGGCGTGCGGGAGAGCGCCGTCGTTACGATCAGCAGCGGAACGATCGCGAGGTCCTGCATCAGATGGATCGAGATGATGCGCTGACCGAGCGGCGTGTTGATCTTGCCCTGGTCGCGCAGGATCTGCACGTCGAGCGCGGTGGAGGACAGCGCGAGCGCGAGGCCGATGACGAGAGCGGCCTGCCAGGTGAATATGGTCGTGAGGAGCAGCGCCCCCGTGATCGCGAACCCGCAGAGCAGCACCTGCGCGCTGCCCAGCCCGAAAATGTCGTAGCGAAGATCCCACAGCCGCTTGGGGCGCAGTTCCAGGCCGATCACGAACAGCAGCAGCACCACGCCGAACTCGGCGAAGCCGAGTGTCGCTTCGGGATCGGTGACGAGGCCGAGCAGATGCGGCCCGATGATCATGCCCGCCACGAGATAGCCGAGCACCGCGCCGAGCTTCAGCCGGTGAAACAGCGGCACCACCGCGACCGCCGCCGCAAGATACACCACACCATCGCGAAGCAGGGTGGAATCACCGCCGACGGCCATCAGCGCGCGGCCCGATTTGCGGTGCGCGGGGAGGGGCGGTAGACGCAGGGGGAGCGAAACGGAGGCATCGGCACCGGTTATGAAGATCGACGAGGACAGCCCACAGGTACGCTTCCCGCCACCGTTCGTCTACGCCGGGATGCTGCTTCTGGGGCTCGGAATCGGGCGCCTGCTCGGCGATCCGCCGATCGGTCTCGACATCAGGGTCTCGAGCATCGCCGGCATGATTCTGGCCATCGCTGGACTCGGCCTCATCTTCGCGGCGCTGCTGCGATTCAGGAGGGCAGGCACGAATCCCGAACCGTGGCGGCAGACGACGGCATTCGTGGCGAGCGGCGTCTATCGCTGGACGCGGAACCCGATGTATCTCGGCATGGCGCTGATCTTCGCGGGGCTCGCGCTCATCTTCGACAGTCTCGCGACGCTCCTGCTGCTCCCCTTCGTGGTGATCCTGATCGACCGGCAGGTGATCGCGCGCGAAGAACGCTATCTCGAAGCGAAGTTCGGGGACGACTACCGCGCCTACAAGGACAAGGTCAGGCGCTGGCTGTGACGGTGGCGTCTTCGGCGGCGCTCGCGGCCGCATCGAAGGCGAGCAGGATCGAGGGATGGCGCGCCTTGTAGGCCTGCGCCGGGCGGAAGATTTCGAGGTCGGGCCAGCCTGCCGGGACGTCGCCTTCGGCCTTCAGAAACGCGGCGAGTGAGGTATGCGCGACGCGAAGGTCTGATGCGGACTTGCCGAGCACGCCCGCGCCGAGGATCGAGGCCGAGGCCTGCCCGAGCGCGCAGGCGCGCACCTCCTGGCCAAAGTCGATGATGTAGCCGGCGGTATCCAGAACGACGTCGGCGGTGACGCGGCTACCGCAGATCGGCGAGACCTTGCGGCTCGTGCCCTGCGGCGCGGCAAGGCGCGTCTCGTGCGGGATCGTCGCGGCGAGGCGCAGGATCGCGGTGTTGTAGAGCGGTTCGGACATCGCGGCTGATATAGGGCGGCGAGGCGCCGCTAGCCAGTCTCGCCGTCGTCTGCGCGGCCGTGGACAAAGCGGTCGACGTAGTCGTTGCCGCTGTTTTCAAGATCGGCGACCTTGCCTTCCCAGTGGATGCGGCCGTCCTTCAACATGGCGACGCGGTCGGCGATGCGGCGCGCGCTCGCCATGTCGTGCGTGATGGTGACGGCAGTGACGCCGAGATCGGTGACGAGGCTGCGGATCAGCCGGTTGATCGTGTCGGCGCGGATCGGATCAAGGCCTGTTGTGGGCTCGTCGAAGAAGATGATCTCCGGCTCCGCCGCGATGGCGCGGGCAAGCGCGACGCGCTTCTGCATGCCGCCTGAAAGCTCGGACGGCTTCAGGTCCGCGACCGGCGCATCTAGACCCACCTTCGCAAGCAGATCGACCGCCTTCGCGTGCATCGCCTTCGCGTTCGTCGCGCGGCCCCGCGTCAGCCCGATGGTGATGTTGCGCCACACGGGAAGCGAATCGAACAAAGCGCCGCCCTGGAACAACATGCCGATGCGGCTTCGCAGTTCCGTGCGGTCCGCGCGCGAGGCCGAGGCGAGATCGACGCCATCCAGCCGGATCGTGCCGCTGTCGGTGGGGAGGATGCCCAGAATGCATTTCAGCATCACGGATTTGCCGGTGCCGGAGCCGCCGATCACGACCAGCGATTCGCCGGGGGTGACCTTCAGATCGATATGATCGAGCACGACCTTCGGCCCGAACGTCTTTCGGACACCGACAAGTTCGATGCTGCCGCCGCGCATTTCCGCGCTCATGTGCCGAACACCAGCACGGTGATGATGAGGTTGGCGAGGAGGATCAGCACGAACGCGCTGACGACCGCGTTCGTCGTCGAACGGCCGACGCCCGCCGCGCCGCCCATGCTGCGGAAGCCGTGGTAGCAGCCCATGATCGCGATGATGAAACCGAACACCGCCGCCTTCACGAGGCTCGACGAGACGTCGTCCCACTCGAGGTACTGGCGCGTGGTGGCGAGGTAGGACGTAACGTTGAAGCCGAGGCGCTGCGTGCCGATCAGGAAGCCGCCCATCACGCCGAGCGCGTTCGAAACGAGCACGAGCAGCGGCAGCACGATCACGGCGGCGAAGAGGCGCGGCGCGATCAGATACTGGAATGGATCGGTCCTGAGCGTCGTCAGCGCGTCGATCTGCTCGGTAACGCGCATCGTGCCCAGTTCCGCCGCCATCGCCGAGGAGACGCGGCCCGCGACCATCAGCCCGCCGAGCACGGGGCCAAGCTCGCGCACGATGGCGATGACGGTGACGGCGGGCACGGTGCTTTCCGCGTTGAAGCGGCTGCCGCCGACGAAGATTTGCTGCGCCAGCGCTGCGCCGGTGAAAACGGCGGTGAGACCGACCACGGGGAGCGAAAACCAGCCGATGATCAGCATCTGTTCGAGGAGGCGGCCGAAATAATAAGGCGGACGCACGGCGGCGGCGAGCGCGCGCAGCGTGAAGAGTGCAACCCGGCCGATGCTGGCGAGTGCGCCGAGCGTGGCGCGGCCGGGGTGGGCAAAGAAGGCGACGACTGCGTTCATGTGTAAATGCGCTCATAGCGGGCGCCGAGCCCGGTCAGCAACTCATACTCTGAAAGCCCGGACTGTGCGGCGGCTTCGGCGAGGTTGTAGGCGATGTCCACCCAGTCGCCGGGGGCGACCGCCGGGCTGTCCGTGATATCGATGATGATCATGTCCATCGATATGCGCCCCACGACCGGCGCGCGCTTGCCGGCGACAACAGCCGCGCCGGTGTTTGAAAAGCCCCGCAGATACCCATCCGCATAGCCGACGTTGAGCACGGCGAGCCGGCTGTCGCGTGGGGTCGTCCATGTCGCGCCGTAACCGGAGATTTCGCCGGCAGGCACGTCGCGGCACTGAATGACGCGCGCGGAAGGAAACACGACCTGATGCAGCCCTGCGATGCCGCCGTACAGCCCGATACCGGGGCGGACGTGACCAAAGGTGTAGTCGCGCCCAAGGAAGATGCCTGCAGTGTTCGCAAGCGCGCCGCGGATGCCGAGCGCCATGACCACCGCTTCAAAGCGATCACGCTGCAGCCCGTTCAGCGGATGATCCGGCATGTCGGCGCAGGCGAGGTGGGAGTGAACGGTGTCCACATCCATCCCCGCGAACATCTCGGTGCAGAAGCCCCGCCAGTCGAAGCCGAGGCGGTTCATCCCGGTATCCACCATGATGTCGCAGCGCCGGCCCTGGCCATGCGCGCGCCACAGGGCCACCTGCTCCGGGCTGACGAGCACGGGGTCCGCGTCGATCGAGAGTGCGGCGGGAAGATCGGCGGCATCAACGCCGTGCAGTACCTTTACGCGAAGGTCCGGAGGGTGGCCTTCGAGCGTCGCCGCCTCCTGCCAGTTGGAGACGTAGACCGTTCTGCAGCCTTCCGCATAGAGCCGGTTCGTCACGGCCTTTGCACCGAGGCCGTAGCCGTTTGCCTTTACCGCCGCGCCGGTATCTACGCCGGAAAGAGCGCGAAGTTGTCGCCAGTTGGCTGCAAGTGCGTCGAGATCGATGCGGAGGCGGAGGGGAGACGGCGGGATCATATGTGAGGACGGATAGCCGTGCGGCCCCTGATGCGCAAATGCCTGTTGGGGGTTGGCGGGCACCTCCTTTCCCCGACCCTGTGCCTGGCAGGGAGAGGGAGTTGTGTTTCGTGTGGGTGATCGATATGTTCTTTTTATGTTCTTGATCTCGGGTGGTGAATGGCGCGGCTGAAAACCCAGTTTGTCTGTCAGGCGTGCGGCGCGGTGAGCCCGCGTTGGGCGGGGCAGTGCGGCGAGTGCAAGGAGTGGAACAGCATCGTGGAGGATGCGGGCGCGGTGGTGACGCCGTTCTCGGCGAAGCAGTCGCTATCGCGCGGCGGTGCAGCGTTTCGCCTGCAATCGCTCGATGAAGATACGCCGTTGCCGCCGCGGCTGCCCACCGGGATCGCCGAGCTTGACCGCACGCTTGGCGGCGGTGTGGTGCCGGGCAGCGCGATCCTGATCGGTGGCGATCCGGGCATCGGCAAATCGACGCTGCTGCTGCAGGTCGCGGGCAAGATGGCGCTGGCCGGCAAGCGAATCGTCTATCTGTCCGGCGAGGAGGCCGCCGATCAGGTGCGGCTGCGCGCGCAGCGGCTTGGGCTCGGCAAGGCGGACGTGGCGCTCGCCAGCGTGACCTCGGTGCGCGACATCCTGACGACGCTTGCCGAAAACCCGGTGCCCGACCTGCTGGTGATCGATTCGATCCAGACCATGCATTCAGACATGCTGGAGGGAGCGCCCGGCACGGTGAGCCAGGTGCGCGCCGCCGCGCAGGAGCTGATCCGCTATGCGAAGTCCGAAGGGGCCGCGGTGGTTCTTGTCGGGCACGTGACCAAGGACGGGCAGATCGCCGGGCCGCGCGTGCTCGAACACATGGTCGATACCGTGCTCTATTTCGAAGGCGAACGTTCGCACCAGTACCGTATCCTCCGCGCCGTGAAGAACCGCTTCGGCGGTACCGACGAGATCGGCGTGTTCGCAATGGGAACGTTCGGGCTGGAAGAGGTTTCGAACCCGTCGTCGCTGTTCCTCACGCAGCGCGAGGCGCCGGTGCCGGGATCGGTGGTGTTCCCCGCGATCGAGGGCACGCGGCCGGTGATGGTGGAGGTGCAGGCGCTCGTCGTGCGTCTGCCTTCGGGCGCGACACCGCGCCGCGCGGTTGTAGGCTGGGATTCGGGGCGGCTTGCGATGATCCTCGCGGTGCTGGAGGCGCGCTGCGGGCTCAACTTCTCGACCTGCGAGGTCTATCTCAACATCGCGGGCGGCCTGCGCATCTCGGACCCTGCGGCGGACCTCGCGGTCGCTGCCGCGCTTGCCTCGGCGATGGCGGAGCGACCGATCCGGCTCGATACGGTGGCGCTCGGCGAAATCGCGCTTTCGGGCGAGGTTCGCGCCGCGCCGCACCTCGGACTCCGCCTCAAGGAAGCGCAGAAGCTCGGCTTCGAGCGCGCCTTCCTGCCGGGCGGCGCGACCGCGAAGGGAGACGGCGTGCCCAATGGTATGAAAGCCACAGGCTTCAAACATTTGTCGGGGCTTGTTGACCACCTCTGCGGCTCGGATTAGGGCCGCGAAATATGGACATGACCGGGTTCGACATCGTCGTTCTGCTCATCGTGGGCGCGCTTGCCGTGCTCGGCGCGATCCGGGGGTTCGTTACCGAGATTCTCACCCTGCTCGCATGGGTCGCGGCGGTCGTCGCGCTCAAGATCTTCTACCCGGCGGGCAAGCTCATTGCGGCGGGCATGGTCGGCAGCGAGGTCGCGGCGGCGGCGATCGCCTTCGTCGTCATCTTCTTCGGCACCTTCTTCCTGTTCCGCCTTGTCGGGCGGTTGCTCGGCGATCGCACCAAGCGTTCGGTGATCGGGCCGATCGACCGCGTGCTCGGGCTCGGCTTCGGGGCGGTGAAGGGGCTCATCGTCGTCAGCCTCGTGTTCCTCGTCGTCACGCGCGGTCACGCGCTCATCTGGGGCGGGAACGAGAAACTGCCGGAATGGCTGATCGCCGCGAAGACGGAGCCATTGCTCGACATCACCAGCCGCGCGATCATCGACTATGCCGAAGACCGGCAGGAAGGGCTCGGGCTTGGTGACGACAGGCCGCGCGCGGCGCCCGAGGATCAGCACTACAGCGATACGAGCGGCGGCGAGGGCTACACGCACGAAGAGCGCGACGCGCTTGACGATCTGCTGGACGATTCGAGCGGCACCGAGATTTAGCCGGAGTTTCCTTCGCGGCGGATTCGCGCTAGGGGCGCGACCATGACCGAAATCCGCCTTTACAACACGCTGACGCGCCAGAAGGACGTCCTCACGCCCGCCGACAAGAACCGGGTGACGATGTATGTGTGCGGCCCCACGGTCTATAACCGCGCGCACATCGGCAACGCCCGGCCCGCCGTGGTGTTCGACGTGCTGTTCCGGCTGCTCCGCCACACCTATGGCGAGAACGCCGTGCACTACGCGCGGAACTTCACCGACATCGACGACAAGATCATGGCCGCCGCAGAGGCCGAGGGCGTGCCGATTGAGACGATCACGAAGCGCTACGAGGATTTCTACCGCGCCGACATGGGCGCGCTCGGCGTGCTGCGCCCGACGTATGAACCGCGCGCGACGGAGCATGTGCAGCAGATGGTCGCGATGATCGCGGCACTGATCGAGAAGGGTGCGGCCTATGCCGCCGATGGCCATGCGCTGTTCGACATCACGAAAGATGCCGCCTACGGCACGCTGTCGCGCCGCCCGATGGATGAGATGATCGCGGGCGCGCGTGTGGAAGTGGCGCCCTACAAGAAGAACCCCGGCGATTTCGTGCTCTGGAAGCCGAGCGTGGCGGGCCAGCCGGGCTGGGACTCTCCCTGGGGTCGCGGGCGCCCGGGCTGGCACATTGAATGCTCGGCGATGATCGAGGCGCACCTCGGCACCACGATCGACATCCACGCCGGCGGCCTCGACCTCCAGTTCCCGCACCACGAAAACGAATGCGCACAAAGCCGCTGCGCCCACGACGGCGCGCCGCTCGCGAACATCTGGATGCACAACGGCTTCCTCTCGATGGACAAGGAGAAGATGTCGAAGTCGCTCGGCAATGTGGTGACGGTGGGTGAGCTTCTGGAGCAGCGCCACAAGGGTGAGACGCTGCGGTTAGCGTTGCTGATGGCGCACTATCGACAGCCACTGGATTGGAATGAGCGGCTTATCGAGCAGGCGAAGGCGATGCTGGATCGCTGGTATCGCTTGTTGGAAGATGAACAGGTTGACGCCGTTGGCGATGTTGAAATTGAAGCAGTGCTAGCCGACGACCTCAACACTCCGGCCGCTATTGCCATTTTGTCCGAGTTTGCGAACAGCCGCAAACTTGAACGCCTCTGGCGAGGCGCTCGTATGCTCGGGATACTTTCGCATTCCCCGGATGCATGGTTTGGTCGGGTTCGACCTGAACCAATGGTCGTGGAAACCAGCATGGGCTCCGTCGAGCTGTCATCTGGTGACGAGATCGAAATGCGGATAGATGCCCGCGCCGCGGCCAAGGCTGCGAAGAACTGGGCCGAGGCCGACCGAATCCGCGATCAGCTGAAAGCGGAGGGCATCCTGCTTGAGGACAAGCCGGACGGGACGACGGTCTGGCGGCGCGCGTAGGCGCGGCGGTCAGTAGATCGCCGCGACCTCGCGGACGATCATGATGCCGAGCGCCACCCATGAAAGTGCGAAAAGCGCGAAGCGGATCATCACGCGGTTGATGGTCGCCTGCACCAGCGAATGGAGCGCGCGCAGGATCACGTAGGCCCATGCCGCGAGCACGTGCCACTGGTCGGCGTGGCCGAGGAGCACGATGGCGATGACCATCGCGTAGAAGAGCGTCGGCGCCTCGAAGAGGTGGTTGTAGTTGTCGGCCACCCGCCGCGCCTCGCTCGGGAGCGTGTTCAGCGACCCCGGATGCTGCGCCGATTGCGGATCGATCTTCGCTTGGTTCATCGCGGGAATCCGGGTGGCGTACATCCACACAAACATCACCAGATTGAGCAGACCCATCGCGACGATGGTCTGCAGCATCGAGATCACGTTGCTGTTCAAGGTCATGGGCATCCTCCCCCTGTTGGTTCCTAAGCACGGAACCTGCGCCTTCGGCCGCCCGAGCGCAACCCTCACGGTCGACAGGGAGATTCCGTCCCGATATGGTCCGCCCATGCGTGAAAAAGAGCTTCGGCTGGCCCTCGTTTGCTACGGCGGCATCAGCCTTGCCGTTTATATGCATGGCATTACGCAGGAGATCTGGAAGCTGCTGCGTGCCAGCCGCAGCTGGCATGATTCCGATCCGGAGCTGCCGGGCGGCGACACCGAACCCGTGTATCACGACCTCCTCGACGCGATCGGGCAGCATGTCCGCCTGCGCGTGCTTGTCGACATTGTGGCGGGCGCGTCGGCGGGCGGCATCAATGGCATCTTCCTCGCGCAGGCGATCTCGACCGGGCAGAGCCTCGCGCCGCTCGCCGACCTCTGGCTCGACAAGGCCGACGCCGACGAGCTTCTCGATCCCGAGGCCGTGCCGAAATCGCGCTGGAGCAAGTTCTACGCGCGGCCGCTGCTCTGGATGGCGCGCGGGCAGATCGATCCCCTGGACGAGATCGTCGAGAAGGGTGCGCGCGAGGAGCTACGCATCAAGGTTTCGCGCTTCATCCGCTCGCGCTGGTTCGAGCCGCCGTTTTCGGGTGAGCACTTCACCGAGCTGCTGATGGGCGCGTTCGAGGCGATGGCGGAGACGAAGGCGGCCTCGCCGCTGCTGCCACCCGGCCAGCCGCTCGACCTCTTCGTCACCGTCACCGACTATCACGGCTACCCGGAACGCCTGCGCCTCCACAGCCCTGAAGAGGTGATGGAGGTGGAGCACCGGAAACTCATCACCTTCCGCGATTCAAGCGAGCGCGGGGCGGAGCGGAAGCTCGCCGACATCCCTTCGCTCACCTTCGCGGCGCGGGCGACGGCGTCGTTCCCCGGGGCCTTCCCGCCCTTCCAGCCGAGCGAACTCGACCGCGTGCTGGCAAAGGACAGCAAGCCCTGGCCGGAGCGCACGGCCTTCCTGTCGCGTGTGTTCCCGCACCGCGCAACGAGCGGCCTCGATCCGTCCCACGCGGTGCTGCTCGATGGCAGTATCCTCAACAACGCGCCATTTGCGCCGGCGATTGCAGCGCTTCGCCAGCGCCCGGCGCACCGCGAGATCGACCGGCGCTTCGTTTACATCGATCCCAAGCCCGGCATCCGCAGCATCGGCACGCGTACTGACGCTTCGAAGCCGCCGGGCTTCTTCTCGACGATCCTGCGTTCGCTCTCCGACATTCCGCGCGAGCAGCCGATCCGCGACGATCTCGATCATCTCGCCGGCCTGTCCTCACGCGTGCGCCGCCTTACACACGTCGTCGAGGGCATACGCGCCACTGTCGACGAAGCAATTGAGGACGCGATCGGTCGCCGCCAACTTCGCGCCAAGATCTCACCCGCCAAGCTCCAGCAGTGGCGCGCGCAGGCGAATGCCGAGGCGGTGCTGCGCGCGGGTTTCACCTACCCATCGTATGCCCACCTGAAGCTCAGCCAGATCGTCGAGGAGATGGCGCGGCTGTTCGCCGACCTCGGCGGGCACGAGCGCGATGTGGCGGAGCGCGTCCGCAAGGAGGTCTGGCGGCACGTCCGGCGCAGCGGCATGGACCGGGTGACGAAAACGACGCGCCCGAAGGACGCCGACGCGGACCTCTTCGTACAGTTCCTGCGCCGCTACGACCTCGGCTTTCGGGTCCGGCGGCTGCGCTTCATCGTTCGCCGTGTCAACGAATGGGGCGATGCAGGCGGTTCGGAAGAGTTGCAGAAGGCCGAAGCGCTCAAGGCCTCGCTTTATGAACTGCTCGCACCCTATCTCGATCGGCGCCGCCTCGCCTTCTATGGCCCCTGGGTTCGTGACCCCGCCGCCTCTGCGAACGAAGACGCGGTGGCGGTGATCGAAGCCTATGGGGAGGCGCTCGGGCTCACCGATTTCGACGCGCTCGGCGACGCGCGGCTTGCCGCGATCATCACGGACTGCACGGCGCCGGACCTCCGCGCCCAAATCCTGAAGGCCTATCTCGGCTTTCCCTTCTACGACATCGCCACCTTTCCGCTGCTCCAGGGCGAGGGACTCGACGAGTTCGACGAGATCAAGGTCGACCGCATTTCGCCGGACGACGCGCGCGCGATCCGTGAAGGCGGTGCGCTTGCGACATTGAAAGGCATCAAGTTCAACAGCTTCGGCGCGTTCTTTAGCCGCGCCTATCGGGAAAACGACTACCTCTGGGGCCGCCTGCACGGAGTAGACCGGGTGATTGACATCGTCGTGTCGGCGCTTCCCGAAGGCAAACGCCTCGACGCGGGGTTCGTGACCAGCATCAAGAAACGCGCCTTTCATGCCATTCTTGATGCCGAGGAGGCGCGGCTTACGGCTGTGCCCGACCTTATCGAGGAACTGCGCAAAGAAATCGGGTGAGGGCAGAGCTGTGGGTTATCCACAGATAACAACACAGAGTCGCCCCGACGTATATTTCGCCGATGGACTTGCGACGCGGCCTGCAATCTCCTGTATAGTGCCTCCATGCTGACACCACTCCGCGCCGTACCGGCTCCTGCCGCTGACTCGCCGACTCTCCCGCATAACCTGGATGCGGAGGCGGCGCTGCTCGGCGCGATGATGATCGACAACCGGCTTGCCGAGGACGTGCAGCTGAAGCTGCGCCCCGAACATTTCTTCGAGCCGGTGCACGGTGAGATTTACGCCGCGATCCTGAAGCTCGTGGACCGCGCCATGCTCGCAACGCCGGTGACGCTGCGGCCGATGTTCGCCGATCACCCTGCGCTCGCCGAGCTCGGCGGCCCTGCGTACCTCGCGCAGCTTACCGAGCAATCCGCGGCGTTGATCGCCGCGAAGGACTTCGCGGCGCAAATCTACGACCTCGCACTGCTGCGTGAACTCGTGCGCGTCGGACGCGAGATGGTGGTGAGCGCGTCTGACACTTCGCAGGACGTGAACCCGCACGATCAGATTCAGCAGGCCGAACTTGCGCTCTACAAGGTCGCCGAGGAGGGCGAGGTCTCGAACTCGGTGAAGAGCTTCGCTCAGTCCGCGACGCTCGCCGTGCAGATGGCCGAGCGCGCCAAGCAGTCCGGCGGACATCTTTCGGGTATCACCACGGGTCTCAATGCGCTCAACACCAAGATCGGCGGACTTCATCGTTCCGACCTCATCATCCTTGCCGGGCGTCCCGCGATGGGCAAGACCGCGCTTGCCACCAATATCGCCTTCTCGGCCGCCGAACGCCTGATGAAGGATCGCGCCGATCAGATCGACAAGACGAGCGGCGCGGGTGTCGCTTTCTTCAGCCTCGAAATGTCGGCGGATCAGCTGGCGACGCGTATCCTTGCCGAGCAGGCGCGGATCAGCTCCGAAGACCTTCGCATGGGCAAGATCAATCAGGCGCAGTTCCGCGATCTCGTCCGTGCGTCCGCAGCGCTGCAGGATTTGCCGCTCTACATCGACGATACGCCCGGTCTCACCATCGCAGCGATGCGTTCGCGTGCGCGTCGGTTGAAGCGGCAGAAGGGCGTCGGCCTCATCGTGGTTGACTATCTTCAGCTTCTGCAGGGCAGCAGCCGGCAGTCAAACGAAAATCGCGTGAACGAAATCTCGGAAATCACGCGCGGCCTGAAAACGCTCGCCAAGGAGCTGAACGTGCCGGTGATTGCACTGTCGCAGCTCTCACGTGCCGTCGAGCAGCGCGAGGACAAGCGGCCCCAACTTGCCGATCTTCGCGAATCCGGCACCATCGAGCAGGATGCCGACATCGTACTCTTCGTCTACCGCGACGAATATTACCACGCCCAGAAAAAGCCCGAGGACGGCACCGAGAAGTTCGAGAAATGGATGGAGCGCGGTATCACCATCCGTGGTCGCGCCGAGGTGATCGTGGCCAAGCAGCGTCACGGCTCCACCGGCATCGTGGATTTGCATTTCGAAGCAATCCACACGCGTTTCAGCGATCTTGCCGACGATGCGCACCTTCCGGAACGCGATTACGAATAAGCCGCTACTTCGCCTTCAGATATTGCGGCTTCACGAGCGCGCGGACCGCATCCGTCATCGGCACCTCGATCTGGAAATCGCCCTCGGCATATGGCCCCGCCACGTAGGGTCCGAGCAGGATGCGGAAACCCGAAATATCCTGTCCCGGCCATGATACCAGCGCCACCGGCTGATCTCCGATCGGCGGGCAATCGTCGAACATGTCGTTCTCGATCGCGCCGCGCCGCGAGACGCGCTCCGCATCGAGCGCGGTGCAATAGGCAGGGGTGAGCAGCTTCTCTGCAGCGGTCCAGTCAATGAAGAGATCGCTGAAGCTGATCTCGCGGCGCTCGATCTTCTCCCAGTATTTCACCGCGAAGCCGTGGTTCGGATGCGCGCCGCCCGTATACATCGAGATGTCGGCGCGAACGTTCAGCAGGGCAGGTGTGTCGGCGGCGACCGTCCAGTCCTGCACGAAGAAATGCGATATCTTCGGCGCGTCCGCCGGCCGCAGCTTCATATCTTCCACCGCGCCTGCCTGCATCTCCTCCGCGCTTGCAAGCGCCTGCGCGCGCAGAGCCGAAAGCATCGGCGGCGCCTCTGCAAGTTCCGGCGGCGCACGCCACAGGAAATCGAGTTCGGCTGTCTCGCGCTTCACGAGCAGATCGGTTGCCGGAATTGGCGCTGCTGCTCCGACAGACGGTGTGCTGTTCGTCTCGGCGGCGACGGTGTTTGTTTTTTCGGCTTCCCTCGCATCGCACGCCGCCAGCATGAGCGTTGCCACAATCATTACGCAAGCGCGCTTCATATCGCTTTCTCCGCTCCGATCTCCGGCGGCAGCTTACCGGCCGATTTCGCGGGGGGCAATTGCGCTCGCCTAGTGCAGATTCACCTCGGCAACCTTGTCCTTGTAGGCTTTCTTCGGATCGATTCCGAGGAGAAGCTTCACGCCGGCAAAAAGGCTGTTCTCGTTCAACCAGATTTCCGCGTGTTCGGCGTCGAGCCTTAGCAGCGCGAGCTTCGGGTCGGTTTTTCCGCCTTCGTACCATGCGGCGATGAATGGATTCCACAAGCGTTCGATAACGGCCTGATCGTTATCCATCCACAGCGTGCCGTGAACCGTGGCGAAGAGGTCGTGATCCTTGGCAGCGAATGTCGCGATCGCGCGCTGCCCATCATCCAGCGCCTGAACAATCCCGTTATCGCGGGCCGTGAAGAACCAGATCGGCCCGCGACCTTCCTCCTCCACCATTGCCGTCATGGGACGCGTATGACCGTCCTCGACGCCATCGAGTCCAAGCATCATCGTTCGGTCTGACTTCAGTGCTTTCCAGAAGCGGGTTTCCATTTCGGCTTCGTTCGCCATGTCGAATTCTCCCTTGTGTAGGAAGGAAACAGTTGCCGCCCTTAGCGGTTCCGACATGCGCTGGATCGTTTTCGTTATTCGGCGGCCTCGGAGAGGTCGTCGGCTTCCGTCTGCTGGCGCATCCACATTTCCGCGTAGAGGCCGTTTGTCGCGAGCAGGCCGTCGTGGCGGCCCCGTTCGACGATGCGGCCCTTGTCCATGACGAGGATCTCGTCGGCATCGACGATCGTCGACAGCCGGTGGGCGATGACGAGCGTCGTGCGGCGCGCCGACACAGTCGAGAGCGCATCCTGTATCGCTGCCTCGGTGCGACTGTCGAGCGCGCTCGTCGCTTCGTCGAGGATCAGGATCGGCGGGTCTTTCAGGATCGTGCGCGCGATCGCGACGCGCTGCTTCTCGCCGCCCGAGAGCTTGAGGCCGCGTTCGCCGACGACTGTGTCGTAGCCTTGCGGCAGCGAGACGATGAAGTCGTGGATCTGCGCTTGCCGCGCGGCCGCCTCGATTTCCGTCTGTGTTGCGCCTGCGCGGCCGTAGCCGATGTTGTAGCCGATCGTGTCGTTGAACAGCACCGTGTCCTGCGGAACGATGCCGATGGCGGCGCGAACGCTCGCCTGCGTCACCGTGCGGATATCCTGACCGTCGATGGTCACGCGGCCCGCCTGGATATCGTAGAAGCGGTAGAGGATGCGGGAGAGCGTCGACTTGCCGGCGCCGGATTCGCCGACGATGGCGACAGTGTCGCCGGGGGGGATTTCGAAGCTGACGCCGTGCAGGATCTGGCGTTCGGGATCATAGCCGAAATCGACATTCTCGAAACGCACCGCGCCGACGCTGACCGCAAGTGGCGGGGCGCCGGGCGCGTCGGCGATCTCGGGCACGGTGTCGAGCAGGCCGAACATCGCCTCCATGTCGATCAGGCCCTGCTTAATCTCGCGGTAAACCCAGCCGAGCATGTCCAGCGGACGGAAGAGCTGCATGAGCAGCGTGTTCACCAGCACCACGTCGCCGACGGTAAATTTGCCCTGGCTCCAGCCCCACACCGTGTAGGCCATGGCGCCCGCCATCATGATGTTTGTAATCAGCGACTGGCCGATGTTGAGCGCGGCGAGCGAATTCTCGCTCTTGATCGCGGCGCTCGCGTAGCTCTGGAGCGACTGGCTGTAACGCTGCCGTTCCAACGCTTCGGCGCTGTAGTATTTCACCGTTTCGTAGTTGAGCAGCGAATCGACGGCGCGCTGCGTGGTGCGGTTGTCGGTATCGACCATGCGGCGGCGAAGCTCGCTGCGCCATTCGGTGACGCGGCGGGTGAACCAGATGTAGAGCGCGACGATGACGAGCGTCGCCGCGACGATCTCGAAGCCCATCTTGATCTGGAAGATCACGCAGACGGCGGTCAGTTCGAGGATCGTGGGCGCGATGTTGAAGGCGAGGAAATAGAGCATCGTGTCGACGCTCTTGGTGCCGCGCTCGATGATGCGGGTGAGCGCGCCGGTGCGGCGTTCGAGGTGGAAGCGCAGCGAAAGGTCGTGGATGCGGGTGAAGACCTCGCCGGCGAGGTCGGCGCCGGCGGTCTGGCCGACACGCTCGAAAATGACGTTGCGGATGTTGTCGAACAATACACCGCCGAACCGTGCGGCGGCATAGGCGAAGACGAGGCCGACGCCGAGCAGGAAGCCCTGGTTCGTGGGCGTCGCCATCGAATCGATCACGCCCTTGTATGCGAAGGGCATGATCAGCATCGTCGCCTTGGCAATCAGGACGAGGATGAGCGCGGAGACGACGCGCAGCTTGAGGCCCGGCTTGTCGGCGGGCCACAGGTAGGGGAGGAAGCGGCGCAGCGGGTGCTGCTGCGAGGTGGTCGTCATGCCCTGTAGATAAGCGTTCAGGCCGGCGCCTTCCAGCAGGTGCTGACGTGATCGTTCACGAGGCCGACCGCCTGCATGTACGCGTAGATGATGGTCGAGCCGACGAAGTTCATGCCCGCCTTCTTGAGCGCCTTCGAAATGGCGTCGCTGAGCGGGGTGGAGGCGGGGACGTCCTTGAAGCTTTTGGGGCGGTTCACGAGCTGCTTTCCGTCCACGAAGGCCCAGAGCCACGCATCGAAGCTGCCATGCTCGCGCTGCATATCGAGGAATACGGCGGCGTTTCGGCGCGCGGACCAGACCTTCAGACGGTTGCGGACGATGTTGCCCGTCGCCAGTACCTGCTCAAGGTCGTCGTCCGTCATCGCGGCGACGCGGACGGGGTCGAAATCGTGGAAGGCGGCGCGGTAGCCGTCGCGCTTTTTCAGAACGGTTTCCCAGCTGAGCCCGGCCTGCGCACCTTCGAGGATGAGCATCTCGAACAGCTTGCGGTCGTTGTGGACGGGAACGCCCCACTCGTCGTCGTGGTATGCGGCGTAGAATTCCTTGCCGGGACTATTGCCGAAACAGCGGGGTTTCGCGCTCATGCTAGTCGAACAGGCTGGAAACCGAGGACTCGTCGGCGATGCGGCGGACGGCCTCGCCGAGCAGCGGTGCGATCGTGAGCTGGCGCAGCTTCTTCGCGTTCGCGATCTCGGGGCGTGAGATCGAGTCGGTGATGACAAGTTCCATCAGCTCCGAACCTTCGACGCGGGCGACGGCGCCGCCTGAAAGTACGCCGTGCGTACAGTAAGCGACAACGGCCTTAGCACCCGCGGCACGGAGCGCGGCAGCTGCGTTGCAGAGCGTGCCCGCCGAATCGACGATGTCGTCGACGAGGATGCAGAAGCGGCCTTCGACGTCGCCGATGATGTTCATGACTTCGGATTCGCCGGCGCGCTCGCGGCGTTTGTCGACGATGGCGAGCGGGGCGTTGTCGAGCCGCTTGGCGAGCGCGCGGGCGCGCACCACGCCGCCGACGTCGGGCGAGACGACCATCATGTTTTCCGAGCCGTAACGGGCGAGGATGTCGTCGCTCATCACCGGGGCGGCGTAGAGGTTGTCGGTCGGGATATCGAAGAAACCCTGAATCTGCCCGGCGTGGAGATCGACCGAGAGCACGCGGTTGGCACCCGCAACGGTGATGAGGTTGGCGACGAGCTTCGCCGAAATCGGCGTGCGCGGGCCGGGCTTCCGGTCCTGCCGGGCGTAGCCGAAGTAGGGGACGACGGCGGTGATGCGCTTGGCGCTCGCGCGTTTCAGCGCGTCGATGCAGATGAGAAGTTCCATCAGGTTGTCGTTCGCCGGAAAGGCTGTGGACTGGACGACGAACACGTCCTCGCCGCGCACATTCTCGTGGATTTCCACGAACACTTCCTCGTCGGCGAAGCGGCGGACGCTCGCCTGCGTCAGCGGCATGTCGAGGTAACGGGCGATATCGCCCGCGAGCTGAAGGTTGCTGTTGCCCGCAAGCAGCTTCATGGCGCGCGAATCCCTGTTTTTGTGGCGGTGACGAGTCGGTCGGTTCACTAGCGGCCACAGGCGGCGCGGGCAACGCCTATGACATCTGTGTTGCAGTCGGGGTCAGGCGGGAAGACCGATCAGCGCGATCTGCCGCCCGTAGTCGGCCTCTCCCCGGTGCGTCGCGCGGCGGAAGCTAAAGTAGGCCTCCGTGTTCGCATACGTGTCCTCGCCCAGCAGCTGAACGCGCCCGATGCCCGACGCCGCGAGCCTTGCGCCCACGTAGGCCTCAAGGTCGAACTGGTGGTGCCCGGCGCGGCCATCGAGGAAGAAACGCTCGTTTTCCGGGTCTGCTTCGCAGAAACGATGGAAGAAGGCCTCGTCCACTTCATAGGACGCGCGGGCGATGCAGGGGCCGACGGCGGCGGCGATACGCTCGCGGCGAGCGCCGAGCGTTTCCATCGCCGCGACAACGCTGTCGGTGACGCCGCCGAGCGCGCCCTTCCAACCCGCGTGCGCCGCGCCGACGACGCCCGCGTCGCGGTCCGCAAGCAGCACGGGCGCGCAGTCCGCCGTGAGGATGCCGAGCAGCAGGCCAGGCGTCGCGGTCGCGAGCGCATCGGCGTGCGGGCGGGCATCATCCGGGTATGGTGCGGTCACGGCGATGGTGTCTGGGCTGTGGACCTGATGCAGCGTCACGAGCTTCGCGCCCGGCAACACGGCCTCCACCGCACGGCGGCGGTTTTCGGCAATGGCAGTGCGGTCGTCCTGCGACCCGAGCCCGACGTTGAGCCCCGCGACGATGCCTTCGGAAACGCCGCCCCGCCGCCCGAGGAAGCCGTGGGGGACGCCGTCCAGCGCGCCGGCATGAAGGACGGGAACGCTCATGGGCGCAGCACCTTGCGATAGATGAAATCGTGATCGGCCTGCTCGCCCACCATGAAGCGGTGGTCGCCGACCTTCTCGAAGCCGTAGTTCTCGTAGACCTTCTGCGCCCGGTAGTTTTCGGACCAGACGGTGAGGTACATGTCCTGCCAGCCGCCCATGTTCGCCCATTCGAGCGCCCAAGCCATCATCGGCTGCGCGATGCCGCGCCCGTGCCATGCCTTCAGGATATAGAGCTGGCGCAGTTCGCACTTGCTGCGCCCGTCGTCCTCCACGGGAAGGTAGGGCGGACCGACCTTGCAATAGGCCACCATCTTCCCGTCGGCTTCGGCGATCCGAAACGCGTAAGCCGGGTCCGCGAATTCCACGGGCATTCCCTCGGGGCCGAATACGGTGACGAGGAAGTGATCGAGGTCGTGTTTCGCGTAGAGGTGGCCGAACGTCTCGATGAACGTCTGGCGGCTGAGTTCGCACAGCACGGGCAGATCCGCTGCGGTGGGTGCGCGGAAAACAATGTCGCTCATGCGCCGAAGCCTGCAGGCTCAGGCCAATCCTTGTGCGTCAGTGCAAGCACCTTGAACAGGCTCCCCATCGTTTGCGGCAAGGTCAGTCGCCGCATTGCGCCCGCTATAGCATGGCGGGCTTCCGGGTCGAGGCTGCGCGAGAGACGCTCGGCGCGCGCTTCGATGCCGAGTGCGACCAGGAAGGGGCCCTGCAGTGCTAGCGGCGAAATATGGACGCCTGCCGCGCGTGCTGTCTCGGCAAGCGCTGTGAAATCCACATGCGCGGTGAGGTCATGTTCGCCTGGCGCTGCAAGCGGATCGGCGGCGGCATGGGCCGCAAGCGCCTGCAGGGAATCGCCCTCGGCGGGGCCTTCATAGCCGTAGTCGATAAGGAGTGCTGCACCACCTTCCGCCGCGATCCGGGCGGCGAGGGCGCCGGCATAATCAGCGCGCGCGGGCGCGATTTCGCGGATTGCATCGCCTTCGGGCGTAAAGACGAAGGCCTCCTCCGAAACACCGATGCGCCGTTCCTGCCATTCGCCATCCACGCGCACCTCCTGCCGGATGGGGAGGGCGTCGAAGAACTCGTTGGCGACGACGAGGAGGGGCGCGCCTTGCGGCACCTCGGCGAGATCATTGTGCCACTCGGCTGCCGGGACGCGCTGCGCCTGCGCCGCGCGCAGCGTGGGGCTCGTTTCCACGAAATGGACGCGGATCGCGTCGGCGAAGGCGGGGAGCGCGCGGGCGGCGCGCAGCAGGTCCGCCATGAGCGTGCCGCGTCCGGGGCCGAGTTCGACGAGGTTCACGCGCGCTGGTCGCCCGGCGCGGTCCCAGAGGTCCGCCATCCAGAGGCCGATGATCTCGCCGAACATCTGGCTGATTTCGGGCGCGGTCGTGAAATCGCCGCCGCGCCCGAAGGGATCGCGCCCGGCGTAATAGGCCGCGACGCATTCCGCCATGTAGCGATCGACGCCGATCGGGCCGCGCGCTTCGATCTCCGCGGCGAGCTTGCGCCCGAGCGGGGTCATTTGGCGAGCGCTCGCCTGCCCGCCGTCGCGACGAAGTAGGCACCGGCGACGATCATCGTGGTGGACAGCGTCTGGCCCATGGTGAGACCCCACGACAGCGTGCCGAGCTGCACGTCGGGCTCGCGGAAATATTCAACGACGAAGCGGAACACGCCGTAGCCCAGCATGAACGCGCCGACGAGAAGCCCGGGCTTGTAACGGGCGTCCGTCTTCCAGAAGAGATACCAGAGGATCGCGAACAGCACGATGCCTTCAAGCCCCGCCTCGTAGAGCTGGCTCGGGTGGCGGAGCACGTCGCCGCCGGTGGGGAACTTCATCGCCCACGGCACGTCCGTCGCGCGGCCCCAAAGCTCGCCGTTGATGAAGTTGGCGATGCGCCCGAAGAACAGGCCGAACGGGATGGTGCATGCGATATAATCGTGCACGCGCAGCCAGCTCAGCTTCTGCTGCCATGTGTAGATAAGGAGTGCGATCGACACGCCCGCCGCGCCGCCGTGGAACGACATGCCGCCTTCCCACAGCTTGAACACGTCGGAGATATGGCCTTCGGGGCCAAAGAAGCGCTCGAAATCGTAGAACAGAACATAGCCGACACGGCCGCCGAGGATGATGCCGAGCGTTACCCACGTGACGAGGTCGTCGGCGTGGCGGCGTGCCATCGGCGCCCCCGGTTTTGCCAGCATCTTCAGCAGATACCACCACGCGACGATGATGCCGCCGATATAGGCGAGGCTGTACCAGCGGATCGGGAGGCTGGTTTCGGTGAAGGGCAGGGGAATGCGGAACCAGACCGGATCGATGCTGGGGTAAGTAAGCGCGGCCTCGATTGCGAACATACGGCTGTCTGCCCTCAAAAACGACGGGATTGCCCCTGTGGACGCCGCGCACCATAGTGCCGGGAGAGCATAAGGCAATCGGATGCGGGGAGGGTTTTGGCCTATGGCCGAGCCGCTGGAAGAGTTTCGCGGCGAAACGCGCGCGTGGCTGGAGGCGAACTGTCCGGCCGAGATGCGCGAGCGGGTTCTGGAGGAAGCCGACGTCTGCTGGGGCGGGCGCAATGTCCGCTTCAAGAACGACGCGCAGCGGCTGTGGCTGGAGCGTATGGCTGCGCGCGGCTGGACGGTGCCGGAATGGCCTAAGGAATATGGCGGAGGAGGACTCTCGGCCGAAGAGGCCAAGGTGCTCGCCGAGGAGATGCGGCGCATCCACGCGCGGGCGCCGCTCAGTTCGTTCGGCATCTGGATGCTGGGACCGGCGCTGCTGAAGTACGGCAATGAGGCGCAGAAGGCCGAGCATCTGCCGAAGATCGCGCGCGGCGAAATCCGCTGGTGCCAAGGCTATTCGGAGCCGGGTGCGGGGTCCGACCTCGCCGCGCTGAAGACGAAGGCCGAGGACAAGGGCGATCACTGGCTGGTGAACGGCTCCAAGATCTGGACGAGCTATGCCGATCAAGCCGACTGGATATTCTGCCTCGTCCGCACCGAGCCCGACGCGCCCAAGCACGAGGGCATCAGCTTCCTGCTGTTCGATATGGCGTCCGAGGGCGTTTCGACCTCGCCGATCAAGCTGATCAGCGGCTATTCGCCGTTCTGCCAGACCTTCTTCGACAACGTGAAGGTGCCGAAGGAAAACCTTGTCGGCATACGCGGCAAGGGCTGGTCGATCGCCAAGTACCTGCTCACCCACGAACGCAGCTCGATTGGCGCCGACTTCGGGACCGGCGGGCGCGATACGGCGGCGCAGATCGCGAAGAAGCGCGTCGGCACGCGGGCGGACGGCGCGCTCGCCGACGAAGGCCTGCGTGTGGACCTCGCACGGCACGACATGGATACATTGTGCTTCGCGCTCACCATGGAGCGTGTGAAGGACGAAGCGAAAGCCGGGCAGGACATCGGACATTTGTCATCGATGCTGAAGCATGTGGGTTCGGAACTGAACAAGTCGCGGCAGGAATTGCTGATGAGTGTGTTCGGTAGCGACGGGCTGCTGTGGGACGGCGAGGGCGCGCACGACGGCGACATGGCGAAGGCATGGCTGCGTTCGCGCGCGAACTCGATCGAGGGCGGCACGGCGGAGGTGCAGCTCGGCATCATCGCCAAGCGCGTGCTCGCGCTGCCCGATGCGTAAGGAGTGACGATGGCGCTGGTGCTGACTGACGAACAGGCGATGATCCGCGAGGCGGCGGACGGCTTCTTCGCGTCCGAAGCGCCGGTTTCGGAGCTTCGACGGCTGCGTGACGCTGCCGATGCGATCGGCTTCTCGCGCGACCTCTGGAAGCAGATGGCCGAGATGGGCTTTGCGGGCGTGCTCGTGCCCGAGGCGCACGGGGGCAGCGGGCTGGGACTCGTCGCGGCGAACCTCATTCAGGACGCGATCGGTCGCAACCTGTCGCTGTCGCCGTTCCTTTCGACGGCGGTGCTGGGGGCGACGGCGCTGGCGGCGGCGAACGATGAACAACAGGCCGCGCTGCTGCCGAAGCTCGCGGCGGGCGACCTACTGCTGGCACTGGCGAGCGACGAGGCTTCGCGCCATGCGCCGCACCTGATCTGCACGCGCGCCGAGGCAGCCGGGAACGGCTTCCGGCTTACGGGTGCCAAGACCTTCGTGCTCGACGGGCACGTCGCCGACAGGCTGATCGTCGCCGCGCGAACCTCGGGCGAGGACGGGGACCGGGACGGCATCACGCTGTTCCTCGTCGACCCGAAGGCGGCAGGCGTCGATGTGCGCCGGACGATCATGGTCGACAGCCGCAACGCCGCCGATGTCCGCTTCGACGGTGTGCAGGTGGACGGCGCGGACGTGATCGGCGCGGTGGGGGAGGGCGCGGTGATCCTCGACCGTGTGCTCGACGCCGGGCGCACCTGCCTTGCCGCCGAGATGGTCGGCGTATCGGCGCAGAGCTTCTCGATGACGGTCGGCTATCTGAAGGAACGCGATCAGTTCGGCCGCAAGATCGGCAGCTTCCAGGCGCTCCAGCACCGCGCTGCTCAGCTTTTCTGCGAGATCGAACTGGCGAAATCGGCGACGCTGAAAGCCGCGCAGGCGCTCGACGCAGGCGACAAGGACGCGCCGCTCTACGCGAGCCTTGCCAAGGCGAAGGCGGGTGCGGTGGCGCGACTTGCGACGAACGAAGGCGTGCAGATGCACGGCGGCATCGGCATGACCGACGAATACGACATCGGCTTCTTCATGAAGCGCGCCCGCGCCGCTGAAACGAGCTTCGGCGACCTGTCGTTTCATGGCGATCGTCTCGCCCGCATGTTAGGGTATTGAAATGCTGACCGAACTCGACAAGGCGCAGGACAAGGCTATCGCGGCGATCACGGCGCCGGGCACCCAGCTGGAGGTGATCGAGAAGACAGTGCGGGGTGTCCCGCTGAAGGTCTTCAAGAACGCGCCGCCGACGATGCGCGAGTTTTTCCAGTTCTTCTTCACACACAATGCCGCGCGCGAATTCCTCGTCTACGGCGAGGAGCGTATGACCTTCGCGGAGGTTTACGCGAAGGCGCTGTGCATCGCGGCGGCGGTGCAGCACAAATACGGCATCGCCAAGGGCGACCGCGTGGCGATCGCCATGCGCAACTATCCCGAGTGGATCATGGCCTATATCGGCCTCGTTCATCTGGGCGCGGTGGTCGTGCCGATGAATGCGTGGTGGCAGGCGGAGGAGCTTGCCTACGGGCTGTCCGACAGCGGCGCACGGCTTGTGATCGCGGACGAGGAACGGCTGCGCCGGTTCGGCGCGATCGAGGGCCTGTCGGTGCCGGTGGTTGCCGTTCGGACCAGCCATGGCGTCGCGGCCGAGCATGGGGCCGACCTTCTTGACGATATCCTCGAAAACGGCCCGACCGATACGTGGTATCTGCCGCCGCTCGCACCCGGCGACGATATCAGCATCCTCTACACGTCAGGCTCGACCGGCTTCCCGAAGGGCGCGGTGTCGACGCATCGGGGCGTCGTGCACGGCGCGTTCTCGTATCTGGTACAGGGCCTTGCGCTGCTCAAGCTCTCTGAAGCCTCGGGTGCATACGTGCCGCCGCAGCAGATCATGCTGCTCACCGTGCCGCTGTTTCATGTGACGGGTCTCGTGCCGCTGATGCTGGTCTCCATCGCGATCGGGCGCAAGTTCATCATGATGCACCGCTGGGACGCGGGCGAGGCCTTGCGGCTGATCGACAAGGAGAAGTGCACCTATTTCGTCGGCGTGCCGACGATGACGCACGAGATCATGTCGCATCCGGAGCGCGACAAATACGACCTTTCCACCGTGACGGACTGGGCGGCGGGCGGCGCGCCGCGCCCGGCGGAGCATGTCGAGCGGCTGGCGAAGGCGATCCCGACGGGCAAGCCCGCGATCGGCTATGGCCTTACCGAAACGAACGGCGTGGGCGCCGGCATCCTCCGCGAGTCCTACCTCGCGCGTCCGACTTCGACGGGTCGTGCTTCGAAGCCCGTCGTCGAGATCGCGATCCTCGACGACGACGGCAACGCGCTTGCGCCGCACGCGGTGGGCGAGGTGTGCATCCGTTCGGCGGCGAACGTGCGTGGCTACTGGCGGCGGCCGAAAGAGACGGCGGAGGCTTTCGACAAGGCGGGATGGTTCCACACCGGCGACCTCGGCTACCTCGACGAGGACGGGTTCCTGTTCATCGTCGACCGCAAGAAGGACATCATCATCCGGGGCGGCGAGAACATCAGCTGCCAAGACGTCGAGGCCGCCATTTATGCGCATCCGGCGGTGCTGGCGGCGAGCGTGTTCGGGCTTCCCGACGACCGGCTCGGCGAGATCGTGGGTGCCGTGGTCTACCTGAAACCCGGCGAGAAGGCGGAGCCGGAGGCGATCATCGACTTCACGCGCCAGCACCTCGCGGCGTTCAAGGTGCCGGCGCGGCTGTGGGTCTCGGCAGAGCCGTTGCCGCGTCTGGGATCGGAGAAGATTGACAAGGTGAGCCTGCGGAAGACCTACCGCGAAATCCACCGTGCCGAGGCGGTCTGAAAGGAAAGACGTTATGGCGACGAATGTGATGCAGGGGCAGGCGGCATTCCGGCGGATGCAGGACGGGACGCTTGATGACTGGATGATCATCGCGCGCGAGCACATGGCGCACCAGAAGGCGGCGGCGGGGATGCAGATCATGGACACGCTCCGGCGGCTCGGAGACATGACATTGGGATTTGCCGCGGACCAGCTGACCCACGCGCTGATGACCGCGACGCTTGCGCGGCGCGCGGGTGCGAATGATGCGGAGGTTGTCGCGGCGCTTTGTCATGACATCGGCAAGGTGATGTCGGTGCCGAACCACGGCCCGATCGCAGCGGAGATGCTGAAGCCTTACGTCTCGGACACGGTCTATCACGCGGTTTACTGGCACCAGCATTTTCAGGGGCAGTATTACTACAACCACCTCGGCAAGCCGACCGACCTCCGGATGCAGTTCAAGGATGCGCCGTGGTACGGCTTTGCCTGTCGTCTGGTGGACGAATGGGATGCCCCCGCGTTCGATCCAGACTTCGATGTCGACAGCCTCGAAAGCTTCGAGCCCGAAGTGGTGAAGGTGTTTTCCAGCCCGCACGCAATGATCTGACACACCGCATCGACAGGCCTCGTCTGCCGCGATAAACCGCAGGGATGGACGCCAAGACACCACCGCCCGCCCAACGGAAACGGGAGCTTCCGAAGCTGCCGCAGATTTCACGCCGCAAGCTGCTGATCGGTATCGGCGCGGGCGCGGGGCTTGCGATCGGGTACGCCGTGTGGCCGCGCCGGGTGCCGCTCAATCTCGCGGTGCGCGAGGGCGAGACGCTGGTCAATGCCTGGCTCAAGATCGGCGCGGACGGGCGCATTGTGATCGCCGTGCCGCAGGCGGAAATGGGGCAGGGCGTCTACACGTCGCTGCCGCAGCTTCTGGCGCACGAACTCGGTGCGGACTGGAAGATGATCTCCGTGGAGCCCGCGCCGCTGCATCCGGTCTACGCCAATCGCGCGATGGCGGAAGGCATGGCGGCGGAAGCGCCCGGCTTCCTGCAAGGCATCGTGCGCTGGGCGGCGACAACGATGGTCGAGCGCTATTCGCTGCAGCTGACCGGCGGTTCGACCTCGGTCGCGGCCTATTGGGAGCCGCTGCGGACGGCGGGCGCGGCAGCGCGCGCGCTGCTCTGCGCGGCGGGCGCGAAACGGCTGGGCGTCGATGTGGCGGCTTGCGACACGGCGAACGGCTTCGTGGTGGCGCCCGGAGGCAAAAAGATCGCGTTCAAGGATTTGCTCGCCGACATCGATCCCGATGACGCGCCCGAGGAACCCGAATGGCGCCCGGACGGCAAAGGGCCCTTTCTCGGCCAGCCGATGCCGCGCCTCGACACGCCCGCGAAGGTGGACGGCAGCGCGCAGTTCGGTGCGGACATTCGCCTGCCGGGCATGATTTATGCGGCGATCCGCGGCGTGCCGCACGGCGCGAAGAAACTGGCCTCGGCGCAGCTTCCGAAGTCGGCGCGCAAGGGCGGCGTGATCGGGCTCGTCACCGGCGCGCGCTGGTACGCGGTGACGGGGGACACGTGGTGGGCGGCGCGGCAGGCGCTCGACCTCGTCGATCCTGATTTCGAGCCCGGCGAGACGATGGCCGACAGCCTCGCGATCGAGGAGGCGCTCGATACGGCGCTCCATGGCGACGACGGCACGATATTTGCCTCCAGCGGCGACATCGACGAGGGGCTTGGCGCGGGCAAACGGATCGAAGCCGACTATTCGGTGCCGTTCCTTGCGCACGCCTGCATGGAGCCGATGACGGCGACGGCGCGCTTCGAGAACGGCAAGGTCGAGGTGTGGGTGCCGACGCAGTCCGCGACGCTCGTCGTGTGGCGTGTCGCCGATGCACTCGGCATCGCCGAGCAGGACGTGACGGTGTTTCCAACGCTGCTCGGCGGCGGCTTCGGGCGCAAGGCGGAGGTGGATGCAGCGGTGCAGGCGGCGCTGATCGCGCGGGACGCGGGCCGCCCCGTGCAGCTCATCTGGCACCGCGAGGAGGACATGGCGCGCGACATGTACCGCCCGCCCGCCAAGGCGCGGGTGCGCGGCACCGTGAATGCCGACAAGCGGATCGGTGCGTTCGACATCAAGATCGCTGCGCCGAACCTTGGCGAGAGCTTCATGTCGCGCAACATCCCCGCGCTGGCGAGCGGCGGTGATAGCGCGGCGATGCTGGAAGGCGCGCTTGCGCTTCCGTACGCGGTGCCGGTGTTCCGCGCCGCGCATGTCGACGTGCCGACGCCGGTTCCGCTCGGCTACTGGCGCTCGGTGGGGCACAGCTACACGGCGTTCTTCTGCGAAAGCTTCGTTGACGAGCTGGCGCACGCCGCCGCCGTCGATCCGTTCGAGTTTCGCCTGCGCATGATGGAGGACGGATCGCGCGAGGCCGAGGTGCTGAAGACCGCCGCGTCGCGCGGTGCGTTCTCGGCGGAGAGTGAGGATCACGTCGGCCGCGGCATCGCCATCCACAAGAGTTTCGGTTCGATCGTCGCCGAGGTCGTCGAGGTCGAAGCGCCGAGCATCGAGCAGGTGACGGTGAAGCGCGTGACGTGCGTGATCGATTGCGGGCGCATCGTGAACCCGGACATCATCAAGGCGCAGATGGAAAGTGCGATCATCTTCGGCCTTACCGCCGCGCTGCACGGGCAGGTGCGCTTTACCGACGGTGAGGCGGAGCAGCTCAATTTCGATACCTACCCGCTGCTGCGGATGGACGAGACGCCCGAGATCGACGTGCACATCATGGAATCGGATGCGCCGCCAAGCGGCGTGGGCGAACCCGGCGTGCCGCCGCTCGCGCCCGCGCTCGTCAACGCGATCTTCGCCGCGACGGGCGAACGCCTGCGCGACCTGCCGCTGTATCGCTATTGATGTTGCCGCAAGGTCATCCGCCGGTCGCCGATCCAAAGGTCGGCGTCCTCATCGTCAACCTCGGCTCACCGGACGCGCCGGAGCCGGCTGCGGTGAAGCGCTACCTGAAGGAGTTCCTGTCCGACCGGCGTGTCGTCGAAATCCCGGCGCTCCTGTGGCAGCCGATCCTGCGCGGCATCATCCTCAACACGCGCCCGGCCAAGAGCGCGGCGCTCTACGCCTCGATCTGGGATCGCGCGCGGGGCGATTCGCCGCTTCGCGTTGTCACGGCCGACCAGACGTCGGCGCTGCAGGCCGCGCTTCCCGACGTCCGCGTGGATTTCGCCATGCGCTACGGCAATCCTTCGATCCCGGACCGGCTCGCCGCGCTCAAGGACGCCGGCTGCACGCGCATCCTCGTGATGCCGCTCTATCCGCAATATTCGGCGGCGACGACGGCGACCGTCGTCGACAAGGTCAGCGAGAGCCTGAAGACAATGCGCTGGCAGCCTGCGCTTCGCTTCCTGCCGCCCTATCACGACGACCCGCTCTATATTGCCGCGCTTGCAGAGGATGCGCGCACGGCGCTCGAGGCGCTCGATTTCGAGCCGGACGTGCTTGTCGCCTCGTTCCACGGGATGCCCGAGCGCACGCTGCATCTCGGCGATCCGTATCATTGCCACGCCCAGAAGACGGGGCGGTTGCTGCGTCAGGCGCTGGGGCTGGGCGAAGCGAATTTTCGCACTGCGTTCCAGTCGCGTTTCGGCAAGGCCGAATGGCTGAAACCCTATCTCGACAAGACGCTCGCAGGGCTGCCGGATGAGGGCGTCCGCAAGGTGGCGGTGATCGCGCCGGGCTTCAGTGCCGATTGTCTCGAGACGCTCGAGGAGATTGCGATTCAGGGGCGCGAAATCTTCCTCCACGCGGGCGGCACGCATTTTGCCTATTTGCGTTGTCTCAATGCAGGCAACGCCGGAGTGCAGATGTTGAGAGGACTTGCCGCGCGCGAACTTGCCGGTTGGCGCGAATCGGGTCATTGATTGTAACAGGACTGAAAAAAGCGAGCATTACCGGCCAATTGCACTTGGGAGGAGAGTCATCATGGGTCGCGTAGCTATCGTCACCGGCGGATCGCGTGGCATCGGCGAGGCGATCAGCCTCGAACTTCAGAAATTGGGCATGAAAGTCGCCGCGAATTACGCGGGCAACGACGAGAAGGCGCGCGAGTTCACCGCGCGCACGGGCATCCCGACATACAGATGGGACGTCGGCGATTTCGATGCCTGCCAGGAAGGCGTCCGCAAGGTCGAAGCCGATCTCGGCCCGGTCGACGTGCTCGTCAACAATGCCGGTATCACGCGCGACGGCACGCTCACGAAAATGGATCGCAAGAGCTGGCAGGAGGTGATCGACGTCAACCTCGGCGGCTGCTTCAACATGGCGAAGGCCGTGTTCGACGGCATGAGATCGCGCGGCTACGGGCGTATCGTCAACATCGGATCGATCAACGGGCAGGGCGGCCAATACGGGCAGGTGAACTACGCCGCCGCCAAATCCGGCATTCACGGCTTCACGAAGGCGCTGGCGCAGGAAGGCGCGCGCTTCGGCATCACCGTGAACGCGCTCGCGCCGGGATACATCGATACGGACATGGTGGCGGCGGTGCCCGAAGCGGTGCTTGAAAAGATCGTGGCCAAGATCCCGGTCGGCCGGCTCGGCAAGGCGAGCGAGATCGCGCGCGGCGTCGGCTTCCTCTGCGCCGAGGATGCGGGTTTCATCACCGGATCCACGCTGTCGCTCAACGGCGGCCAGCACATGTATTGAGGCGTGTCGGGGCTCATCAAGCGCTCGGTGACGATCGCCGGGCATCGTACTTCGGTGAGCCTTGAACCCGTGTTCTGGGACGCGCTCGTCGCGGCGGCGGAGGCCGAAGGGCGCTCCGTCAACGCGCTCGTCGCCGAGATCGACGAGGCGCGGACCACGAACCTTTCAAGCGCGATCCGCGTTTTTCTGTTCGAGCGGCGCTAGGGCAGCGCGTCCCTACTCAAGCCAGGTGACGTGGCCCATCTTGCGGCCGGGCTTCACCTCGCTCTTGCCGTAGAGGTGCAGGTGCGCGCGAGGGTCCGCGAGGATCGCCGCCCAGTCGTTCGCGTCCTCGCCGATCAGGTTCTTCATCCGCACGGCGCGCGCGCTGAGGCCGGTTTCGCCGAGCGGAAGCCCGCAGATCGCGCGGATATGGTTCTCGAACTGGCTGGTGTGCGCGCCCTCGATCGTCCAGTGGCCGCTGTTGTGGACGCGCGGGGCCATCTCGTTGAACACCGGCCCGTCGGCGCAGGCGAAGAATTCGAGCGTGATGAGCCCCACATAGGAAAGCGCGTCCGCGACCTTGCGCGCCATTGCGGCGGCTTCCTCGACGTGTGCCGCGATCGCGGCCGGGGCGGGCACTTCGGATAGCGCGAGAATACCGCTTTCGTGCGTGTTGCGCGGCGCCGGGTAGACGACGCTGCTGCCATCCTCGGCGCGCGCGAGCAGGATCGAGAATTCGGCGTCGAAGCGGACGAAGCCCTCGTAGACCGACGGGTTTTCCCCAATGTCGGCCCATGCAGCGTCGATAGACGTATCGGCATCGATGCGGACCTGTCCCTTGCCGTCGTAGCCGAAACGGCGCGTTTTCAGGATGCCGGGGGTGCCGATCTCGCGCACGGCCGTTTCAAGCTCGGCGCGCGAGGAGACGGCGCGGTAGGGCGCGGCGCGGCCGCCGAGGCCGGTGAAGAAGTCCTTTTCGGCGAGGCGATCCTGCGCGATGCGCAGCGCGCGCGCGCCGGGGCGCGTCGGCACCCGCGATTCGAGGAATTCGAGGCTCGCGGCGTCGACATTCTCGAACTCCACCGTCACCACATCCACCGCGACCGAGAAGGCTTCGAGCGCGGCGTGATCGGTGTAGGCCGCGCGGGTAACGGCGGCGGACACGTCGCCGGCGGGAAGCTCCGCCTCCGGCGCGAAGATGTGGACGCGATAGCCCATGCTGGCTGCCGCCATCGCGAGCATACGGCCAAGCTGACCACCGCCGAGGATGCCTATCGTAGAACCGGGCGCGATCATTCGGGCTTTTCGGCGACCGCCTCGGTCTGCTTCGCGCGCCACTGGACCAGCCGCTGGTGGACCTCGGCATCGTGCGTGCCGAGAATCGCAGCGGCGAGCAGCGCGGCGTTGATAGCGCCGGGCTTGCCGATGGCGAGCGTGCCCACGGGGATGCCGCCGGGCATCTGGACGATGGAAAGCAGGCTGTCCATGCCCTTCAGCGCCTTCGATTCGACAGGAACGCCAAGCACGGGGAGCGCGGTCATCGACGCGGCCATACCCGGCAAGTGGGCGGCGCCGCCCGCGCCCGCGATGATGACCTTCAGCCCCCGCGCGGCCGCGCCGTGCGCGTAGCCATACAGCCGGTCAGGCGTCCGGTGTGCTGAAACGATGCGCGTTTCATGTGGGATTTCAAGCGCTTCGAGCGTTTCCGCGGCATGACGCATGGTTTCCCAGTCAGACTGGCTGCCCATGATGATGCCGACCAGCGGCTGTGTTTCCGACATGCTTTCCCGCGCACCCTTCCCCGAAAGCGGCGCAACCTACTTTCGGCTCGCCTCGCTGTCTATGTTCACCTTACGCACATTATTTTATGCGCAGAATGCCTATCATGGCCCGCAACTGGCCGGGAGAAAAGGATGACGCGTATCGATGAGGGCGGACGCGCCGCGCGTGCCTACGGGCGCGTGCAGACACGTGCCGCGCTCGCATCGGTGCCTGCCGTGGGTGACACGCTGGCCGGAATTCCCGAGGCTGAACCCGCCACCGCGATCGCGGAAGTGGCGGCGGCGGCCTTGCCGGAGCATCTTCGCGATGCGTTCGTCGCGCTGCTCGCGGAAACCGAGGAACTTCGCCGGACGCTCGCCATCGCGCGGCGACGCATCGAGGAGCTTGAACGGCTGGTCGAGGCCGACGAACTGACGCCGGTCGCCAACCGGCGCGGGCTGATCCGCGACCTGGCCCGCACGCTCGCGGAGGTGGGGCGGCACGGCGTTCGTGCGGCGCTGATCTTCATCGATGTCGACAAGCTGAAAATGGTCAACGACCGGTACGGCCACCTCGCGGGGGATGCCGCGCTCGTCCATATCGGCGAGACACTGCAGGCGAAACTGCGCGAATCCGATACGGTGGCACGCCTAGGCGGCGACGAGTTCGCGGTGATTCTCCGCCACGTCGATGCGCAGCAGGCGCAGGCAAAAATGGAACAGATCGTGGCGGCGGTCGCGGCGACGCCCGTGAACGTGCGCGGCGAGAGCTTCACCATCACGATTTCGGCGGGCCTTCATGTGCTCTCGCCGGGCGAGACCGTGGAAGGCGTGCTGCGGTTCGCAGACGGTGCGATGTACGCGCACAAGACCAACAAGCGCTGACGGATAAAAAGTTTCCGCGCGGCAGGTCCGGTGGCGCGTTCCGATGGAAATGTAACGTCCGCGCGCTATAAGCGGCGCCATGTCCGATGATGTTCAGGATAAGGATCAGGCTCCCGCGCCGCGCGAGGCGCTGGAAGACAACCGGCTGACGGGCGCTTTCGTCGACGAAGTGACGGACGCGCTCGCCGCCGGCGATACCGCGCGCGTGCAGGAACTCGCCGAGCCGCTGCACCCCGCCGACATCGCCGACCTTATCGAACAGGTGGAACCGCACCGGCGTCAGCTGCTCGCCGCCGCGCTCGGCGACGTGCTCGATGCGGACGTCATCTCGGAAATGAACGAGGTCGTGCGCGAACAGCTGATCGACGTGCTCGATGCCGGGCAGGTCGCGGACGTCGTCACGCAGATGGAGACCGACGACGCGGTCGCCATCCTGGAGGACATGGACGAGGAGGACCAGGCCGAAGTCCTCCGCTCGCTCCCCGCCGACGAGCGCGCCGCCATCGAGGAGGCGCTGAGCTACCCGGAAGAATCCGCCGGTCGCCTGATGCAGCGCGATCTGATCGCGGTGCCCGAATACTGGACCGTGGGTCAGGTCATCGATTTCCTGCGGCAGGCGGGCGACGACGTGACCAGCGACTTCTGGGAAATCTTCGTCGTCGATCCCTCGCACAAGCCCGTCGGCACGATGCGGCTCTCCCTGGTGCTGCGCTCGCCGCGCAACGTGCTCGTCACCGACGTGATGAACCGCGAGCAGACGCTGATCCCGGTCGACATGGACCAGGAAGAGGTGGCGCTGCGCTTCCAGAAATACGCGCTGATCTCGGCGGCGGTCGTCGACACCTCCGGGCGGCTTGTCGGTGTGGTGACCGTCGATGACGTCGTGCACATCATTCAGGAAGAGGCCGACGAGGATATCCTGCGCCTGTCGGGCGCGGGCGACGGCGACATCAACGACAACGTGCGCGAGATCGTCTCGACGCGCCTGCGCTGGCTTGTCCTCAATCTCGGCACGGCGATCATCGCTTCCATCGTCATCGGTTTCTTCGCGGGCACGATCGAGAAGATGGTGGCGCTCGCCATCCTGATGCCGATCGTTTCGGCGCTCGGCGGCAATGCCGCGACGCAGACGATGGCGGTGACGGTGCGCGCGCTTGCCACCGATCAGCTCACCGAGACAAATACGCGGCGTACAATCACGAAGGAGATTCGCGTCGCGGTGATCAATGGCGCGGCGATCGCGACTCTGGTTGGCGTGGCGGCCGGGCTCTACTTCGCGAACGTGCACCTCGGTCTCGTCATCGCCACGGCGATGATCGGCAACATCATCGTCGCAGGCCTCGCCGGCGTGATGGTGCCGCTGACGCTCGACCGCATGGAGGTCGATCCGGCGGTGTCCTCGCCCGTGTTCGTTACGATGACGACGGACGTGATGGGCTTCCTGTTCTTCCTCGGCCTCGCCGCTGCGACTGGCCTCGCGGGTTAGGCGGGTGACCGAGGTCATCCTCGTCGATGACGAGCGGCTTGTCGCCAAACTCTATGGCCGCGCGGTGGAAGCGGCGGGCTATCAGGCGACGCTGTTCGGCGATGCGGAATCGGCGTTCAAGCACATCACCCAGCGCGAACCGGCACTGCTCGTCACCGATCTCAACATGCCCGGCCTTTCGGGCTATGCGCTCGCCGAACGGATCATGGAGCGCGGCCTCAAGCACTTTCCCATCATCCTGATGAGCGCGGACGATACCGCCGAGCTGATCAAGGCGGGGGTCGCGTCGGGCATCGACGATTTCCTCGTGAAGGGCGTGGGCTTCGATCGGTTTCGCGCGCGGCTGGATCACTGGATGAAGGGGCCGTTTCACGGGCTTCCCGCGCACGTCCGCGTTGCGGCGCGTGAGAGCCTTGCGCGGAGCGGTACGCCGGAAACCCCGATTTCCCACCTGCACGGTTCGCTCGATCGCATCACGGGACGCGCCGCTGTGACGGTGGAGGATCTTCTGGACGCGGTGGGCGGCGAATACGGGCGTTCGGCGGCCGAGGCGCTGCGGCTTCTGGGCGTTATCGACGGCGTGCTTGCGCTCCTCGCCCGTTCGAACGGGCTCGCGCAGCTACGCCGGCTTGAAGCGATGGCGGGGGTGGTCGACAGGCTCGGCGACCCATGGCAGGGGCGTCTTCGTCCCTACATCGATCGGTTCGAGGCCATCGCTCAAGACGCCACCTTTCGGCACGCCGCGCAGTCGCTGAGACTGCGTTAGCCAAGCGTCACGCGCCGCAGCTGACCTTGCCGCTGCCCAGCGTCTTCACCTCGCACTGCGGTTTGCCGAGAATCTTGATGTCGCCCGAGCCCGCGATGCTGAGCTTCGCATGTTTGACGACCTCGGTGGTGATATCGCCCGAGCCCGCGATCTTGCCGGTGAGCGACTGGCACTTGAGGCCGGGGGCATCGATGTTGCCGGAACCGGCAATCGAGATTTCGGCTGCGCCGCATGTGCCGGTCATCGCCATGTCGCCCGATCCGGCGAGCGATGCGTCGAGACGGTCCGCGGTGACCACGCCGACGTTGAGATCGCCCGAACCCGCGAGCGAGAGCTTGACGTCCTGACCCTTCATCCGGTCGATCGCCACGTCACCCGATCCGGCAAGGCGCGCATTTCCGAGCGTATGCGTGGTGACGTAGATCGTAAGTACCTCGCCGTCCTTCCAGGAAAACCACGTATCCGATCTCTTCTCGCGGATGCGCAGCGTGCCGCTCGCGACCTCGACTTCCAGGCGATCGATCGATTTCTGGTCGCCGACGGCGCGGACGCTCGGTGCTTTGCCGGTGGCGACAATCACCTTGTGCGGCACGGAAACGGACAGGGCCTCAAACCCGGTCACCGTGTATTTCTGCTCGGCGGCAAAGGTGGGCGTGGTGAGCGCGAGGAGGGGAAGAGCGACAAGAAGAGCGTGTTTCATGGGGGACGATCTCCAAACTGTGTTGTTGAAACAATACAGTGGGTGCGCGTGTCTGTCGACCCTCAATAGAGGAACATCGGCATCCCTTCGACGCTCTTCAGCCGCGCGCGGTACTGTTCGCGGTCGTAGAGCCGGTCCACATCGACGTGTTTCGCGCCTTGGAGCACGCTGTTCGCCGGGACATGGCAATAGTTGCCGCTGGTCAGCGTCACCATCCGGCCGGTTTCGCGCCGTTCGATCAGCTGGACGGCAAGCGCGCCGAAGGCGAGGCCGACCATGCGATCGAGCGCGTCGGGCTCGCCCGCGCGCATGAGATAAGCGAGTTCCTGAAGCACTGTGCCGCCGCCGCCCGCCATTTCGATGGCGCGCGCGATGCGGTGGCCGACGCCGACATCGTCGCGCGCTGTCGCCGAGCTGGACATGTCCGCTGCCGCCCCGCCGACGAGGCTTGCGCCTTCGGAGACCACGAGAACCGCGTAGTTCGCGGGATTGGTCGCCTTGTCGCGCGCGAGCAGCGGCAGCAGCGCATCAAGGTCGGCAGGCACTTCGGCGATCACCGTGCGATCGACCTGTGCGAGGAAGCCCGAAAGGAGCGCCGTTTCGCCTGACCGGCGGCCGAACAGTTCGACCACGGCGATCCGTTCATGGCTTTCGGTGGTCGTGCGTAGCGCATTGATCGCAGCGACCGAGCGTGTCACCGCGGTCGAGAAGCCGATGCAATAGTCGGTGCCGTTCACGTCGTTGTCCATCGTCTTGGGGATGGAGATGACCGGAACGCCGAGGCTGTCGAGATGGGCGGAAAAGCGCAGGGTGCCGTCGCCGCCGAGCGTGATCATCACGTCGATCCCGAGGCGTTCGAGCACGCGCATCACATGCGGCGTGCGGTCTCCGCCCTTCGCGGTGCGCGGATCGCAGCGCGAGGTATGGAGGGTGGTGCCGCCGAGCCGATCAAGCCCGCGCACCCGCTCTCGGTCGAGCGCGACGGTGTTCGCCGCGATCGAGGCAGGATCGTCGGGATCGATGTCGAGCAGCCCCTGCCACCCCCGCCGGAAGCCCACGACTTCCCAGCCGCGGTCGTCTGCCGACAGGGCAACGGCACGGATACAGGGGTTGAGGCCGGGCACGTCCCCGCCGCCTGTCAGAATGCCGAGGCGCATCATCTTCTCCTGCTGTGAGGGGGGACTATGCCGCCCGCCACCGGAGGCGTCGAGGGCGGGAGGGGAACTGTCGTGATTTTTTACACTATCGTTTCCGTGCGAAACGTGTGGAAGAAAATCCGCAGAAATTCGAATGACTTAATGGTTAATTTTAAACCGCGACGGGGTCTTTTCCGCAAGCCGGCCCGCCAATTCCCCCGGAAAGGGCGGCCGGAACGTTGGCAATTCTTACATACGCGCACCACCCATACCGGACTTGGCAATTTTCGCATTGGAATTGTTATTATTTTCAATGAGTTGTCGGAATTTTTGTGTTGTGGCACACGGCTTGCAGAGATGCCGGCAATTGGTTCTTACAGGAGTAGGTAGAGTGAAGTCAGCGTTTCTCACCAAGGTTCTGCCGGCCGCCGCGCTTGTCGCTGCAACGGCTTTCTCAACGTCCGCCCAGGCCGTCGTGGTGAACGAATGGAGCTATGATGTCTCCGCGTCGTTCACGTCGGCTTCGCCGGATCTCGGAACGCCCGGCGGCTTCATCTGGGGTCCGCTCCAGATTTCGTGGGGACGTCCGACCGGCACGATTTCGCCCGGCGGTGGCCGCAGCGCTCTGACGATCGGCGCGACACCGGCGCTCGGCACTGTCTTCACGAACGGCGCGGATGCCGCAGCGAACAGCCTGACGCACTCGAACAACGTCATCAACAACCGTTCGGGTGAAAACTGGCAGCGCCTCGACACGTCTTCGATGAAGATCGATGTCGCGCTCACCTCGGTCGATCCGGTCATCGGTGCCGTCGATCCGTTCATGCTGTCGTTCGTCATCGACTTCCTCGAAACGGACAACAATCCGGAAATGCCCGGCCCCAACTATTGCGCCGATGGCGTAATCCAGAACTCGCAGGGCCCCGGTTGCCGTGACATCTTCGTGATCTCGGCGGGCAGCCTGACGCAGTATTTCGAACTCGACGGCGAGACCTACAAGTTCTCGTTCTTCGACCTTGGCGGTGCGATCGGCACGCTTTCCGACGATGCCTGCGCGGCTGTCGGTCAGGCTTCGGGCTGCGTCGGCTTCCTGACCCGCGAGGAACTGGAAAACGTCGTGAACTTCGGGTTCAACATCACCCATGTGCCGGAGCCTGCCGCGCTTGCGCTCTTCGGCCTTGGTCTTGCCGGTCTTGGCCTGGCGCGCCGCCGCCGCAAGGCCTGAACGCCGAGCCTGAACAGGGAGGCGCTGATGGGAAACCATCGGCGCCTTTTCCCTTTTGGGAACCGTGGTGCCCGTTCAGATGAGCGCGGCGATGTTCGGCTCTCCTGGGGAAACGCGCAGCCGGTGGCCGATCACTGGCGTTTCCATCAGCGGTTCGAGCCGGGTGTGCATCTGCGCGAGAAAGCGCTCGCCGCTATCGAGGCGCCCGATGATGATCGCGAACATCGGGGCGCCCTTGTGATGCACGACCGTGAACGTCTCCAGCTGCCCATCGCCTGCGGGGGTTTCCGTGAACGGGGGTGACGGCATGGCGTCGATCGCGGCCTGGTACGACGCGGGGTCACTGCGCCCGTTGTAGCCCGGCGTCGTCGTGTACACGCCGAAGCTGTGTTTCGTCAGGAAGCCGCCGTTGGCGAACACGAAGCCCCATGCGCCGGTGTCGTCCCGACAGTGCTCCACCACCTCCGCGATCGCGTGCAGCGAATAAGCGTTGCCCGGGCCGCCGAAGTAGGGAAGGCCGCCGGTGAGCGTCAGGCGGGCAGGGTCTTCGGTCGGCAGGCCGATCATCGCGACGGCAATTTCCACCGCCACGGGGAAGCAGCTGTAAAGATCGATGTAGCCGAGGTCGTCCGCTGTGATGCCCGCCTGCGCGAGTGCGTGCGCCGCGCCGATGTGGATGGCAGGCGACGTCGCATAGTCGATGCGTTCGCTCACCAGGATTTTCTCGTGCGTGTCCGCCGAGCCGTGTAGATAGACGCGCCGGTCCGCGGGCACGCCGAACCGGTCTGCGGCCTCGGTCGACATCATCAGCACCGCCGCTGCCTGATCGACGAACATGTTGGCGCACAGGCGCTTGGTATAGGGGTAGGCGATGATGCGGTTGTCCTCGCTCGGCGCGACGAGCGCCTCCGCCGCATAGGCCGAGCGGATCTGCGCGAACGGGTTTTCCGCCGCAACGGCGCTGAGCGGCGCCATCAAATGGCCGATCTCGGCGCGGTGCTGGAGCGGTGACCAGCCCATCGCTGCGCCGAACGCGTTTTCGAACAGCGGATAGACGCTCGTGGGCAGGGCGATGCCGTGGCGGATCTCGTGGCCGCTGGCATAGCGCGTTTCCTCACCACAAGTCGCGGGATCGGACGGCGCCTCTTCACCCCAGTCGAGCTTGAGGCCTGCCTTTTCCGCGCGCGCCTGCGTTCGCAGGGCCTCGCCGCCGACGATGAGCGCCACCTCGCTTTCGCCGTTCGCGATGCGCTCGGCGAGTGCGTTCACGAACATCTGCGGCGTGTTGCCGCCAACCGGGGCGTAGATGAGGTCGCGGGGATGCGCGCCGATGCGCCGGGCGACGGCGTGGGGCAGGTTGCGGTACGTGCCGAAGGGGGACGGAAAAGCGCCCCCGGAATCGGCGAACAGCCGGATGGCTGCGAGCGTGTCGATCACACTCGCCGCATCCGCGCCGCTGTCCGCGATCGCCCCGCGCGCCGCCTCGGCAAGCAGGTCCGCCGGCGACAGGCCGAGGGCCGGATCGTCTTCCCGGCCGACCTGCTGGGCCACGCCGACGAGGACGGGTGTGCGCGGCCCGGCGGACATCAGCGGATGCCCGGCACTTCGGTGCTCGGTGCCTCGTTGCCGGCGCTGTTACCCGCGTATTTCTTGTATTCCATCAGCGCGATGGTGCGGTTGTGCACCTCGTCCGGCCCATCGGCGAGGCGCAGCGTGCGGATGCCCGCGTAGCTGCTGGCAAGCCCGAAATCCTGGCTGACACCGCCACCGCCGTGCGCCTGAATGGCGTCGTCGATGATCTTCAGCGCCATGCGCGGCGCGGCGACCTTGATCATTGCGATCTCGAGCCGTGCCGCCTTGTTGCCGACGCGGTCCATCATGTCCGCGGCCTTGAGGCAGAGGAGGCGGGTCATCTCGATGTCCGTACGCGCTTCGGCGATGCGCTGTTCCCAGATGCTGTGCTCGGAAATGCGCTTGCCGAACGCTTCGCGCGTCAGGAGCCTGCGCGCCATGCGCTCCAGCGCGCGCTCGGCGGCACCGATCGTGCGCATACAGTGGTGGATGCGGCCCGGCCCGAGGCGGCCCTGCGCGATCTCGAAACCGCGGCCCTCGCCGAGCAGGATGCTGTCTGCCGGCACGCGCACGTCATCGAGGAGGACTTCGGCGTGGCCGTGCGGCGCGTCGTCGTAGCCGAAGACGTTCAGCATCCGCTCGACCTTGATGCCCGGCGCGTCCATCGGCACGAGGATCTGCGACTGCTGGAGGTGCTTGGGCGCCGACGGGTCGGTCTTGCCCATCACAATCGCGACCTTGCAGCGCGGATCGCCGACGCCCGACGACCACCATTTGCGGCCGCTGACGATATAGTGGTCGCCATCACGGCGGATGCGCGTCTCGATGTTCGTCGCGTCCGACGATGCGACGGCGGGTTCGGTCATCAGGAAGGCGGAGCGGATTTCGCCGTTCATCAGCGGCCGCAGCCATTTTTCCTGATGGTCTTTCGTGCCGTAGCGCATCAGCACTTCCATGTTGCCGGTATCGGGCGCGGAGCAGTTGAAGACCTCCGCCGACCAGATGGCGCGGCCCATCTCTTCAGCGAGGGGCGCGTATTCGAGGTTGGTGAGCGTCGTGCCCTCGAAGGCGAATTCGCTGACCGGCTTGCCGCCGTGGCTTGGCGGCATGAACATGTTCCACAGGCCCGCGGCGCGCGCCTTCGGCTTCAGCTCCTCGATCACGGGCAAGACCTTCCAGCGCTCGCCAGAGGCGACCTCTTCGGCATAGCGCTTCTCGTTGGGGTAGATGTGCTCGTCCATGAACGCGCGGACGCGGCCGATCATCTCGCGGGCTTTCGGGGAATATTCGAAGTTCATGGGGCCGTTCCTTCGTCTGTCGTGTTCGGGTCTATCCATAAGCCCGGCACATGCGCTGTCACTTCCGAAGGATGATAGGCGAGGCGTGCGTAAATGGGGATCACTCGACATGGGCGGCTGGCTGCACTACCTATAAAGGCGCAGTCGCGCGTGGAGGGGGCGCCCGACAAACTGAAGACAAGGATAAAATGAATCGAGTGCGCCTGGGCCTCACCGGCCTTGCTTTGGTGTTTTTGCTGGTCATGGCAGCGGCGATCCTGCTGCGCCCGCCGGCTGAACCCGAACCGAAAGCGAAAGAAGATCCGCTCGCGACGCTGGGTGTGGCGCCGGGCGCTGACAAAAACACGGAGCCGGCACCCGAGCTGCCGCCTTCGGTGCTGCAAACACCGCCGCTCGATACGCCAGAGCCGCTGACCGACCCGCTCGTCATCGACGAGAGCAAGGATTTGACCGAAATCTGACGGCGACTCACCGCCGCATTTCACACACCGACTTATCCACAGGCTCGTGTGCACCCGCACGCGGGCCTGACTGCTATTGTTTCACCTGCGTAAACCCACGCGATTCTGCGAAAATCCATGGCATAAACATCAAATCCCATAAATTCCCATTGAAACCCATGAAATACCCATGATACTCCGTTTTCCACAGGGGAGCGGGGATTCAGCCCTCGGTACTGGCCTAACGCGTTAGCCTTTCGGGTTTCGCGGCCGGGGACTGCATTGCCCGCTGATTGGAAGCCGCGCGTGAAACGGGATTTGTTCAAGGGATTTGCGATCAACGCAGTCGACGCCAAAGGGCGGCTGTCGATCCCTGCCGGCTACCGTTCCACGATCGAAGCGCGCTCCGCCGTGAAGGAAGTCACCCTGTCCCTGCGGTTCGAACCGAACCACATCCGCGCCTACGACGCCTACTACAACGACTTCATCTACCAGCAGATCGAACGCCGCTTCACGCCGGAGCAGGAGGTGGAACGCGCCGCCGCCCTGCAGCGCGAATTCAGCTTCGTCGAACCGCTCCCCTACGATGCCAACGGGCGGATCATGCTCCCCGCCGCCACCCGTGAGGCCGCCGGCATCGATCGGCTCGCCTGCTTCCTTGCGTTCGCCGACTATTTCGAGATCTGGGACCCGAAGGCGCTGCTCGCTTCGGATCGTGCCGACCCCGCCACGGTTTTTCATGTCCGCAATCTCCTGAAAGAGCGCGGGGAGGCGATATGATGGTGGCCCCTCATATCCCCGTTCTTCTCGAAGCTGTGCTCGCCGGTATTTCTCCCATCTCTGGGGCAAGCGTCGTCGACGGTACGTTCGGTGCCGGCGGCTACACGAATGCGGTGCTCGCAGCGGGCGCCGGGCATGTCTATGCGTTCGATCGCGATCCAACTGCCATCGCGGCGGGTGAGGCGCTGGCGGGTGCGAACCCGGACCGGCTGACATTGATCCACGAACGCTTCTCGCTGATGGACCGGGCGCTCGAAGCGCGGGGCGTTTCGACCGTGGACGCGATCATGCTCGATATCGGCGTTTCATCGATGCAGATCGATCAGGCGGCGCGCGGCTTTTCGTTCCAGGCCGACGGCCCGCTCGACATGCGCATGTCGAGCGAGGGTCCGAGTGCGGCCGATCTTGTGAACACGATGGACGAGGCGGCGCTTGCCGATCTCCTCTACCAGTATGGCGAGGAGCCGCGCTCGCGCCGTGTCGCGAACCATATCGTGGCGGCGCGGCCGATTGCGCGCACTGGTGAACTCGCGGCGATTGTCCGCAAGGCGCTTGGCCACCGGCCGGGCGCGCCGAAGGACCCGGCGACGCGCACCTTCCAGGCGCTGCGCATCGCGGTGAACGACGAACTCGGCGAACTCGATGCCGGTCTCCGCGCGGCTGAACGCCTGCTGCGTCCCGGCGGACGGCTTGCCGTGGTGAGTTTCCACAGTCTTGAGGACAGGGCGGTGAAGCGCTTCCTGCGTACGCGCAGCGGGGGAGACCCGCAGGGCTCGCGCCACCTGCCCGAGGCGCGGATCGGGGGGTCCGCGCCGACATTTCAGGCGGCGAAAGCCGTTCGCCCAGATGCAGCGGAAATCGCGGCGAACCCGCGCGCCCGCTCAGCCACACTTCGTATCGGCACGCGCACCGATGCACCCGCATGGAAGGATGACGCATGATCCGCTCGCTTGGCTCCGCCGGTCTTGCCCTCGTGACGCTGGGAGCGGGCCTCGGCCTCTATCTCGTCAGCTACAGCGTGGGCGCAGAGCGCAGCGGCATCGCGAAGCTGGAGCGGCAGATTGCCACCGACCGCCGCGATATCCGCGCGCTGGAGGCGGAACTCCGCGTCCGCTCCAACCTGCCGCAGCTTGAGCGCTGGAACGCATCGGCGCTGGCGCTTGCCGCACCAAAGTCGGGGCAGATTCTGGAAAGCGAAGTGCAGCTCGCCAGCCTCGTGCGTCCGCACCAGCCGGACGCGATGCCGGCGGACGTGCGCCTGGCCAGAGTCGAGCTGCCGGCGCCTGCCGAGCGGGAGATGCGCGTGGCGTCGGTTGACCCGGCGCCCCGGGCCAAGCTCCCGGTACTGCGCGAACGCGCCGAACCGGGCCTGTTTTCCGCGGGTTTCGTGGCCGAGATCGACGCCGCCGCGGACGATGAGCGCGCGTCGTTGACGCGCGTGTCGCTGCGGTGAGCCCGGCCGCACAACGCCAGCTTCGAATCCAGCTTGCCGGCAAGCGGCAGGCGCAGCTTGCGCGGTCGCGGCAACGGCTCATGATCGGCATCATGTTGTTCACCGCGCTGGTGGGCATCATCGGGCTCCGCCTTGGCGAACTTTCCCTGAGCGGATCGAGCGCGGTTGCAGCGACGCGGCAGATCGCCTTCGCGCCGCCGCGCGCCGACATCGTCGACCGCAACGGTGCCGACCTCGCCACGACGTTCGATGCCTTCGCGCTCGCCGTGCGCCCGCAGGCGGTGGTCGGCGATCCTGAAGTGCTGGCGCGCCGGATCGCGAAGGTCCTGGGCCGCGAGAGCGCGCTGCCGATCTACAAGGAAATCACCCATCACGGGAAATATCGCTACATCCAGCGGCGAATTCTTCCCGCCGAGGCAAAGGCGATCAACGCTATTGGTGAGCCGGGGCTGGTGCTGGAGCGCGAGCAGGAACGTATTTATCCCAACCAGTTCCTGGCCGCGCACGTCATCGGTTACACCAATGTCGACGGTGTCGGGCAGGCGGGCATGGAGCGCGCCTATCAGGACCGGCTCACCGATCCCGAGCTGCGTGACAAGCCGCTCGAACTCGCCATCGATGCGCGCGTGCAGCACGCTGTCGAGAGCGAGCTTCAGACGGCAATGACCAAGCATAGCGCGATCGGGGCTTCGGGCATCGTGCTCGACGTCCACACAGGCGAGGTGCTCGCGCTTGCCTCGCTGCCGGAACTCAATCCGAACAAAGCCGGTGCCGTCAGCCCAGACGCAATCTTCAACCGCGCCACGCTCGGCGTTTATGAGCTTGGGTCGACCTTCAAGGCGCTGACGATGGGTATGGCGCTCGACACCGGCGTCATCACCTCGATGTCGCAGCAATATGACGCGACACATCCGCTGCAGATGGGCCGCTTCCGTATTCGGGACGATCATCCGAAGGCACGCTGGCTGACGATCCCCGAGATCTTCATGTATTCCTCGAACATCGGCACGGCGCAGATCGCGCAGGAGATCGGCTCCGCGCGACAGCAGAAGTTCCTGAAGGAACTCGGCTTCATGGCGCCCGCCGAGATCGAACTGAAGGAGCGTGGGCGCACGCTCTATCCGGCTCAATGGGGCGAACTCGCGACGATGACCGTAAGCTACGGCCACGGCATCGCGGTGACGCCCCTCCATCTTGCCAGTGCCTATGCGGCACTCGTCAACGGCGGCGTCTGGAGGCCCGCCACGCTTCTGAAGGTTCAAGGCGGAGGGGTCGGGAAGGGCCGCCGTGTCTTCAGCGAGGAAGCGTCGCGGACAATGCGGGCAATGCTGCGTCTCGTGGTGACGCATGGCACTGGCAAGCAGGCAGAAGCGCAGGGGTATCGCGTGGGCGGCAAGACCGGAACGGCGGAAAAACCCGACGGCGGCCGCTACAACCGCAACGCGATGGTGACGACATTCGCGGCGGCATTCCCGATGGACGACCCGAAATATGTCGTGATCGCCATGCTCGACGAACCCAAGGGAACCAAAGAGACCTATGGTTTCCGCGGCGCGGGTTGGAATTCCGCGCCCGTTGTTTCAAAGGTGATCAGCCGCATCGCGCCGGTGCTCGGCGTTGCCCCGAGCGACGTTCGCGACGTCGATCTCAACCCTCTCCTGGCCTACGTCCAGGGCAAGCAGCCGACCGGATAAGGAATGCGCCTCAAGGACCTCGTGGAAAACGGTAGCGATGCGACGATTACCGGCTTTGCGATCGATCACCGAAAGGTCGCGCCGGGAACGATCTTCGGCGCCTTCCGCGGAACGCGCTTCAACGGTGAGGATTTCATTGCAGACGCGGTGAGGGCCGGTGCGGTGGCGGTCGTGGCGAGTCCGGAAGCGAAGGTCGAAGGCGCGCTTCACGTTGCCGACAACGAGCCGCGCCGTCGCTTCGCGGCGCTGGCGGCGAAATTCTTCGCGCCGTTCCCGGCGACGACGGTTGCGGTGACGGGCACCAACGGCAAGACCTCGACGGCAGAATTGACGCGGCAATTGTGGCGCATGGCGGGACATGTCTCGGCCTCGATCGGGACGCTCGGTGTGACGACCGCCGACGAGCAGATCTCGACCGGCCTCACGACGCCGGACGTGGTGACGTTCCTGTCGAACATGGCGGGGCTGGCGCGCGAGGGCGTGACGCACGCGAGCTTCGAGGCGTCGAGCCACGGCCTCGCGCAATATCGCACCGAGGGGCTGCCGGTGCGGGCCGGAGCGTTCACCAATCTCAGCCGCGATCATCTCGACTACCACGAGACGATGGAAGCCTATCTCGAAGCCAAGCTGCGGCTGTTCACCGAGGTGACGGACGGCGACGGCACGGCGGTGATCTGGGCCGACGACGGAGTTTCCGACCAGGTGATCGCGACGGCGAAGGCGCGCGGGCTGAACGTGCTTACGGTCGGCACGAAGGGCGAGGCGCTGCGGCTCGTCTCGCGCACGCCGAACCAGCTTGGCCAGACGCTGATGATCGCGGCGGGTGCCGTCGAGAAGAAAGTCGAGCTGCCGCTGATCGGGGCGTATCAGGCCGCGAATGCACTCGTCGCGGCGGGGCTGGTGATCGCGACCGGCGGCGATGTTGCGACGACACTCGGGCATCTTTCGCGGCTGGTCCCTGTCCGGGGGCGGCTGGAGCGCGCGGCGCTGACGCGCGCGGGCGCGCCGATCTATGTCGACTACGCGCACACGCCGGACGCGATCCGCGCGGCGATCGAGGCGCTGCGGCCGCACGCGAAGGATCGGCTGCATATCGTGCTGGGTGCGGGCGGCGACCGCGACAAGGGCAAGCGGCCGGAGATGGGCAAGGTCGCGACACAGCTTGCCGACGTTGTTTATGTGACCGACGACAATCCGCGCTCCGAAGACCCGGCGACGATCCGTGCCGAGATCATGGCGGCAGCGCCGGGCGCGACCGAGATCGGGGACAGGCGCAGTGCCATCGGGGCAGCCATTGCGGCAGCGGGCGCGGACGACATCGTACTGATCGCGGGCAAGGGGCACGAGCAGGGTCAGATCGTGGGCGATCGCATTCTGCCCTTCGATGATGTCGCGGTCGCGCGCGAGTGCGCGGCATGAGCCTTTGGACGGCGGCCGAAATCGCGGGCGCCACCGGCGGAACCCCGAGCGGCGACTTCGTTGCCGAGGGGGTGACGTTCGATTCGCGTGAAATCATCGGCGGCGAACTGTTCATCGCGATGAGGGGCGAGGCGACCGACGGGCATCGTTTCATCGAAGGCGCGCATGAAAAGGGTGCGGCGGGTTTCCTCGTAAGCGAGGATTGCGCGTATCCGCATGTGCGCGTCGCGGACAGTTTCGAGGGGCTGCAGGCGCTCGGGCGCGCGGGGCGTGAACGGGTGGGCGCGTGCGTGGTGGGTGTTACCGGCAGCGTCGGCAAGACGAGCGTGAAGGAGGCCCTCCGCCAGGCGTTTCAGGAAATCGAGCCCGAACACACGCACTGGTCGGTGAAGAGCTACAACAACCACACCGGCGTGCCGCTGAGCCTTTCGCGGATGCCGAGGGACACGCGGCTCGCGGTGTTCGAAATGGGCATGAACCACACGGGCGAACTCGCAGTTCTCACGCGGCTGGTGCGGCCGCACGTCGCCGTGGTGACGTGGGTGACGTCCGCGCACCTCGCGTTCTTCGATGGCGAAGAGGCGATCGCGGACGCGAAGGGCGAGATCTTCGAAGGGCTGGAGCATGGCGGCGTCGCGGTGCTGCCTTTCGACAGCCCGCACTGCGCCCGCCTGCGCGCGAAGGCCGAGCGGCACGCGGCGCGCATCATCAGCTTCGGCAGCGGTGCGGGCGCCGACGTGCGCGCAGTCCAATCGGCGAGCGACGCGGGCGGATCGACTGTGATCGCGGATGTCGAGGGGAGCCGCGTCGCGTACCGCATCCCGCTGCCCGGCGCGCACTGGATCGCGAACAGCCTTGCCGTGCTCGCCGCGGCGCACGCGGCGGGCGTCGATCTCGCCGCCGCAGCGCTCGGGCTATCCCAAATGCAGGGCCTCGAAGGGCGCGGCGCGCAATACCGGATCGCCGCGAAAGACGGCGAGGCGCTGCTGATCGATGAGAGCTACAATGCCAACCCGGCCTCGATGGCGGCCTCGCTCGCGGTGCTCGGCACCGCCAAGGCGACGCGCCGCATCGCCGTGCTGGGACCGATGCGCGAACTCGGCGACGCGAGCGAGCGCCTGCACGCCGATCTCGCGCCGCATGTGAGCGCGGCGAAAGTCGACGTGGCGGTGCTGGTCGGCGACGAAACGATCCCGCTGGAGGGTGCCCTCCCTCGCGGAATCGCGGTGGTTCGCGTAAGCGACGCCGCCGGTGCCCGCGCGGCGCTTTCGGACATCATCGCCGCCGGCGACGCCATCCTGCTCAAGGCATCGAACAGTGTCGGGCTCGGGCGGGTCGCCAGCGCGCTGCGGGGGAACAACTGACATGCTTTATATTCTCGCCGAAGCGCTCGACTTTCCCGGCATCCTCAATCTGTTCCGCTACATCACGTTCCGTTCGGGCGCGGCGGTGATCACCGCGCTTGCCATCGGGCTCATCATCGGGCCGCGCATGATCGACTGGCTGCGCGTAAAACAGGGCAAGGGCCAGCCGATCCGCGAGGATGGACCTGCGAGCCACCTGCTCACCAAGCGCGGCACGCCGACGATGGGCGGGTTGATGATTCTGATTTCCCTTTCCATCTCGACGCTGCTTTGGATGAACCTGGAAAACCCATACGTCTGGGCGTGTCTGTTCGTGACTCTGGGTTTCGGCGCGATCGGCTTTTCAGACGATTATTCGAAGGTTTCCAAAGGCAGCCACAAGGGCGTTTCCGGGCGCACGCGGCTGCTCCTGGAATTCATCATCGCGGGCATCGCCTGCTGGGCGATCACCGACGTGACCGACACGCGGCTGTTCTTCCCGTTCACGAATTTCGGCCTCGATCTCGGGCCGTTCTATATCCTCTTTGCGGCGTTCATCGTCACAGGGTTCGGCAACGCGGTGAACCTGACCGATGGCCTCGACGGGCTGGCGACAATGCCGGTGATCATCGCCGCGCTGACCTTCGCGCTCATTGCCTATCTCGTCGGCAACATCCGCTTTTCGGATTATCTCGGCATCCTGTTCGTGAACGGCGCGGGCGATCTCACCGTGTTTCTCGGCGCGCTGATCGGCGCCTGCCTCGCCTTCCTCTGGTACAACGCGCCGCCCGCAGCGGTCTTCATGGGCGACACAGGCAGCCTCGCGCTCGGCGGGGCCTTGGGGTCGGTCGCGGTCGTCACGAACCACGAAATCGTGCTGATCCTCGTCGGCGGTCTTTTCGTGCTGGAAACCGTCTCGGTGATCGTGCAGGTGGCGAGCTTCAAGCTCACCGGCAAACGCGTCTTCAAGATGGCTCCCATCCACCACCATTTCGAACAGCTCGGCTGGCCCGAATCGACCGTGGTCATCCGATTCTGGATCGTTTCCATCGTACTGGCGCTCGCCGGCCTTGCGACGCTGAAGCTCAGATGATCACCGCGCGCGCCTTCGCCACCCGGCACTACGCCGTCTTCGGCCTCGCCCGCACCGGGCTCAGCGTCGTCGCGGCTTTGCGGGCGGCAGGCGCGACGGTGACAGTGTGGGACGACGACGCGAAGAAACGGGCGGCGATCGAGGACGTGCAGGTCCATGTCGCCGACCTGAATACGGCGGACCTCTCCGCGTTCGACGGGATCGTCGTGTCGCCGGGCGTACCGCTCAACACACATCCGCTCGCCGCGCGCGCGGCTGCGGCAGGTGTGCCGGTGCTCGGCGACATCGAGCTGTTCGCACAGGCGCGCGCCGAACTCCCGCCGCACAAGGTCGTCGGCATCACCGGCACCAACGGCAAATCGACGACGACCGCGCTCATCCACCATATTCTCGCGCACGCGGGTGTTCCCGCGAGCATGGGCGGCAACATCGGACTGCCGATCCTGTCGCAGGACGCCTTGCCGGAGGGCGGGGTTTACGTGCTGGAGCTTTCATCGTTCCAGATCGACCTGACGCAGAGCCTCGCGTGCGACGTGGCGATCCTGACCAACATCACGCCCGATCACCTCGATCGTTATGACGGCATGGCGGGTTATGCCGCGTCGAAGGAGCGCCTGTTCGACATGCAGGCGGAAGGTGCCACCGCCATTTTCGTGTCGGACGACGACCTTACGGACGCCATCGCGAAGGCGCGGAGCGGCGTTCCGGTCTCGTTCGACGACGTTGTTTCAGAGGGCGTGTCGCTGGTGAATGGTGCCGTCTATGTCGACGGCGAACTTCTCGGCTATCAGGCGGATTGGCCCTCGCTCGCCGGACCGCACAATGCGCAGAACGCGGTCGCGGCCATCGCGGCGACGCGGGTTCTTGGTCTCGAGCCCGCAGCGATCAAGGCGGGTCTTGAAACCTATCCGGGCCTTGCGCACCGCATGGAGCGGGTCGCGGAAATCGGCGGCGTGCTTTACGTCAACGACAGCAAGGCGACGAACCCGACCTCGACCGCGCCTGCGCTTGCCGCTTACCCTGCGATCCACTGGATCGTGGGCGGCAAGCGCAAGACCGACGAACTCGATGCGTGCCTGCCGTATCTCGGTCACGTGCGCGCCGCTTACGTGATCGGCGACGCCGAAATGGTCTACGCGCATCTGCTCGGCGCCTATGTACCGGTGATCCGGGCGGGCACGGTGGAGCGCGCGACGCAACTCGCGGCGGGTGCCGCGAAGCCGGGCGAAGTCGTGCTGCTGTCGCCGGCCTGCGCGTCCTACGACCAGTTTCGGGATTTCGAACAGCGTGGCGACGTCTTCAAGGGCGCGGTGCAGGAGCTTGGCAAGGCATGAGCACGCCCCTCGGACGCGCGGACAAGACGCTTCTCGGCCGCTGGTTCTGGACCATCGACCGGCCGCTGCTCGCACTCGTGCTGGTGCTGATCGGCATCGGGCTCATCGCTGTCGCGGCGGCGTCTCCTGCGGCGGCGCATCGCTATTCGGGCGGCAGCGTGAAGCTCGACGACATGTATTATTTCAAGCGGCAGCTGTTTTGGATTCTGCTCGGCGTGCCGGTAATGCTCGGCGTTTCGATGCTGACGGTTCCGTGGGCGAAGCGGCTGTCGCTGATCGGCACGCTGGTGTTCATCGTCGGACTTGCCGCAGTGCCGTTTTTCGGCGTCGAAGCGAACGGCGCGGTGCGCTGGTTGAGCCTCGGCGGCTTTCAGCTGCAACCGTCGGAATTTCTGAAGCCGCTGTTCGCGGTGACGAGCGCCTGGGTGCTGGCCTCGCGCTTCGATGACGGCGATGTTCCCGCGTTCAGCGTGTCGTGCGGGCTGCTCGTGCTTGTCGTGGCGATGCTCGTGATGCAGCCCGATATCGGCCAGTCGGCATTGTTCGTCGGGGTCTGGCTTGTGCAGGCGGTGCTTGCAGGCATGAGCTTCGCGATCCTTGGGATCGTGCTTGCGGCGGGCGTCGCGGCGCTTGTCGTGGCGTATCTGTTCGTGCCGCACGTGACGAGCCGTATCGACCGCTTCCTCACCGGCGACGGCGACACCTACCAGATCGACAAGGCGCTCGACGGATTTCGCGCGGGCGGGCTGTTCGGCGCGGGGCCGGGCGAGGGACAGAACAAGTTCTCGCTGCCCGAACCGCACACCGATTACATCTTCTCCGTGATCGGCGAGGAATTCGGCGCGATCGCGTGCACCGCCATCGCCATCCTGTTCCTCGCGATGATCGTGCGCGTGCTGCTGCAGCTCCTCGAAGAAGAAGACCCATTTGTGTTCCTCGGCGCGGCGGGGCTCATCACGCAGATCGGCGGGCAGGCGATGATCAACATCGGCGTGAACCTGAACCTCTTGCCTTCGAAGGGCATGACGCTGCCGTTCATCAGCCACGGCGGATCGTCGTTCCTCGCGCTTTCGATGGGCATGGGTCTGTTGCTGGCGCTGACGCGGCGCAACCGCTTCCTCAAATCCTCGCCCTATGTGCCGCGGGGGCGCACGGCATGAGCGCGCGGCACTTCTACGTCGCGGCAGGCGGCACCGGCGGGCACATGATGCCCGCGCACGCGCTTGCCGAGGAACTGATCGCGCGCGGCCACACCGTGTCGCTGATCACCGACGAACGCGGCGCGCGGCTGCAAGGCATCCTCACCAAAGGGCCGCGCCATGTGATCGAGGCGTCGACGCTGGGCAAGAATCCGCTGAAGTGGCCGGGCGCGTGGCTGAAGATCCGCGCCGGGCGCAAAGCGGTTTCGCGACTGATCGCGGAAGATTCGCCCGCCGTGGTGATCGGCTTCGGCGGCTATCCCGTGCTCCCCGCGATGCTTGCCGCGCAAAAGGCGGGCGTGCCGACGATCATCCACGAGCAGAACGCCGTGCTCGGCCGCGTGAACCGCCTCGTCGCAGGCAAGGCGGACGTGATCGCGACCTCGTTTCCCGACACCGCGCGCGTGAAGCCGGAGATTTCCGACAAGGTCGCGCTCGTCGGCAATCCCGTGCGCGATGCAATCGCGGACATCGGCAAGGCACCGTATCCCCCGCTGGAGACGGACGGCATCTTCCACGTGCTGGTGACGGGCGGCAGCCTTGGCGCGAGCATTTTCGGCGAGGTGGTGCCGCCGGGGCTCGGGCAGCTCGATGCGAGTCTTCGCCACCGTCTGCAGGTGATGCAGCAGTGCCGCGCGGAGGATATTGAGCAGGTGCGGAGCGAATACCGGCGGCTCGAAATTCCGGCCGATCTTTCCACCTTCATCGACGACATGCCGGCTGCGATGGCATGGGCGCATCTCGTGATCGCGCGCGCTGGCGCCTCCACGGTGAGCGAACTTTGCGCGGCGGGACGTCCGGCGATCCTCGTGCCGCTGCCGATCGCGACCGATGATCACCAGGCCGCGAACACGCGCGAAGTCGTTTCGGCGGGCGGTGCGCGCATGATGCGGCAGAAGGGTTTCAAGCCTGCGGAACTCGCGCGGCAGATCGAAGCGATGGCGCTGCAGCCGGGCGCGCTCGCCAATGCCGCACGGCGCGCCCTGTCCGTCGGGCGGCCGAACGCATCGCGGGCGCTCGCCGACCTTGCCCTGCGGCTGGCCGGTGTGCCATTGGCCCTCGAAACCCCAGAGATCGGAGCCAGCGCATGACGGGCATCGCCCGCGACATCGGAACGATTCACTTCGTCGGCATCGGCGGCATAGGCATGTCCGGTATCGCCGAGCTGATGCACAACCTCGGCTACAAGGTGCAGGGCAGCGACATTGCCGAAGGCTATGTGATCGAAGGGCTGCGCAAGAAGGGCATCGACGTCCACATCGGGCATAAGGCGGAGAACCTTGGCGATTCGGCGGTGGTGGTAACATCGACCGCGATCCGGCGCGGCAATCCCGAGGTCGATCTGGCGCTTGAAAAACGCATCCCGGTGGTGCGGCGCGCGGAGATGCTTGCCGAATTGATGCGGCTGAAATCGACCGTGGCGGTGGCGGGGACGCACGGCAAGACGACGACGACCTCGATGGTCGCGGCGCTGCTCGACGCGGGCGGGCTCGACCCGACGGTGGTGAACGGCGGCATCATCAACAGTTACGGATCGAACGCGCGGCTCGGCACCAGCGACTGGATGGTCGTGGAGGCCGACGAGAGCGACGGCAGCTTCCTGCGTCTGCCGCCGACGTTCGCGATCGTCACCAACATCGATCCCGAACACCTTGATCACTACGGCAGCTTCGACCAGATCAAGCAGGCATTCGTGGATTTCGTGGAGCATGTGCCGTTCTACGGCGCGGCGATCCTGTGCATCGATCACCCGGAGGTGCAGGCGATCCTGCCGCGCGTGCGGGATCGGCGCGTCGTCTCCTACGGTTTTTCCGCGCAGGCCGACGTGCGCGGCGAGAACGTGACGCCGGTGCCGGGGGGCAACCGCTTCGACGTGCTGATCACCGACCGCGACGGCAACCAGCGCCGCATCGACGGGCTCGAACTGCCGATGCCGGGGCGGCACAATGTACAAAACGCGCTTTCCGCCGTTGCGGTGGCGCTCGAACTGCAGATTTCGGGCGAGGATATCCGCAGCGGCTTTGCAAAGTTCGGCGGCGTGAAGCGGCGCTTCACCAAGGTCGGTGAGGTGGACGGCGCGTCGATCATCGACGACTACGGACACCATCCGGTCGAGATCAAGGCGGTGCTCGCGGCCGCGCGCGAAGGCGTGAAGGGGCGGGTGATCGCGGTGGTGCAGCCGCACCGGTTTACGCGCCTGCGCGACCTGATGGCGGAGTTCCAGACCGCGTTCAACGACGCCGACACCGTGTACGTCGCGCCGGTCTACGCGGCGGGCGAGGCGCCGATCGATGGCGTGGACGCGGCGCATTTGCTTGCCGGCCTCAAACGGTCCGGCCACCGCGACGCCTACACTGTGGAAGGTGCCGAGGATCTGGCGCAGAAACTCGCCGCCACGATCCGCGAGGGCGACATGGTCGTGTGTCTCGGCGCGGGCGACATCACCAAGTGGGCGGCTGGGCTTGCGGATGCGATCCGCCGCGAACGGGGAGCGGCGTGACGGCGGCCGCGGCCGAACGCATGATCCCTGCCGCCGCGGGGCGGCTGACTCCGGACGCGCCGCTGGCGCCGCTCGTATGGTTCAAGTCGGGCGGCAAGGCCGAGTGGCTGTTCGAGCCGAAGGATGCGGCCGATCTTTCGGCATTTCTCGCGGCGCTTGAGCCGGATGTGCCGGTGATGGCGCTCGGGCTCGGTTCCAACCTCATCGTGCGCGACGGCGGCGTGCCGGGCGTGGTCGTGCGTCTCGGCAAGGCGTTCGCGGCGGTGGAACAGCTCGACGAGGTAACGCTGCGCTGCGGCGGCGGGGCATCGGGCATCCTCGTGTCCTCGACGGCGCGCGATGCGGGGATCGGGGGGCTGGAGTTCCTCCGTTCGATTCCCGGCACCGTCGGTGGATTCGTGCGCATGAACGGCGGCGCCTATGGGCGGGAGACGGCGGACATTCTCGTCGACTGCGAGGTGGTGCTGCGTTCGGGCGAGCGCAAAGTCCTGAGCCGTGACGATCTCGGCTACACGTATCGCCACAGCGCGCTTCCTGAAGGCGCGGTGGTGATTGCCGCCACGTTTCGCGGCACCCCGAGCGACCCCGCCGCGATCAGTGCAGAGATGGACCGGATCGCGGAGGCGCGCGAGGCTTCGCAGCCGCTGCGGACCAAGACCGGCGGCTCGACGTTCAAGAATCCGCCGGGCGACAAGGCGTGGCGGCTGGTCGATGCGGCGGGATGCCGGGGGCTGATGCGCGGCGGCGCGCAGGTTAGCGAAAAACACTGCAATTTCCTGATCAACACGGGCAGCGCCACCAGCGACGATATCGAAGCGCTCGGCGAGGACGTGCGCCGCCGCGTGAAAGAGACGCAGGGCGTTGAACTCGAATGGGAAATCCAGCGCGTGGGAGTGGCGAAATGAAGGTTGCGGTGCTGATGGGCGGCTGGTCAAACGAGCGCGAAGTGTCCCTCACCAGCGGCAAGGGAATCGCCGACGCGCTGAAGCGTTTGGGCCATGATGTTTACGCTGTTGACATGGGGCGCGACGTTGCCGCAAAGCTGAGTGAAATCAAGCCTGACGTCGTGTTCAATGCCCTGCATGGAACACCCGGGGAAGACGGCACGGTTCAAGGAATGCTCGACGTGTTGGGGGTGAAATATACGCATTCGGGTCTGGCGACGTCGGTCATCGCGATCGACAAGGAACTGACGAAGCGCATCCTCGTGCCTGCCGGGATCCGTATGCCCGAAGGTGTCATCGTCGACTCCGCCAGCGTGCACGAGCGCGATCCGCTGCCCCGCCCCTATGTGCTGAAGCCGGTGAATGAAGGTTCCTCCGTGGGCGTCGCCATCGTCACCGACGAGAGCAACTATGGCACGCCCATCGCTTCCGATGCGCCGGGTCCGTGGGCACAGTTTGAAAAGCTGCTCGCCGAGCCCTTCATTCCGGGCCGTGAACTCACCGTCGCCGTGATGGGCGATGAACCGCTCGCCGTGACCGAACTGATCCCGACACGCGGCTTCTACGACTACGACGCCAAATATACCGATGGGCTCACCGTACATCAGTGCCCGGCTGAGATTTCCGAGGAGGTCGCCGCCGAAGCGATGGCGATGGCGCTGAAGGCGCACCGCGTGCTCGGCTGCAAGGGCGTCAGTCGTTCCGATTTCCGCTACGATGAAAGCCGTGGCCTTGCCGGGCTCTACCTGCTCGAAGTGAACACCCAGCCCGGCATGACGCCGCTTAGCCTTGTGCCCGAGCAGGCCAAGTATCGCGGCATCGATTACGACACGCTCGTCGCGCGCATCCTGGAAGACGCGGCGTGAGCGAACGGATCACGCTCAAACGGGGGAAGCGCCCGCCGCCGCAAAGGGCGAGACCGCCAGCGCCGCGCGCGCGGACGGCGGGTCCGAAATCAAGTCGGCTGATGGCGCCGGCGGTGTCTCTGGGCGCTGCCGGCATCGCGCTGTTTGCGGCCTGGCTCTACCAGCTTCCTGACAAGCTCTGGATGGCGGCGGCCATGGGCGTCGCCGACGCGGGTTTCGAGGTGAAGAACGTGGAGGTGAGCGGCCTCAAGACGATGAGCCGCTTGCCGGTCTACACGGCGGCGCTCGACGGCGCTTCGGATTCGATGCTGCTCGTCGATCTCGACGACGTGCGCGACCGGCTGCTCATGCTGCCGTGGGTGAAGGATGCGAGTGTCGGCCGCCGCCTTCCCGACACGCTTGCGATCGACATCACCGAGCGGAGGCCCTACGCGATCTGGCAATATCGCGGCGAGCATCGGCTGGTGGATACCGAAGGCGCGGTGCTGCCTTCCCAGAACATCGCGCGCTATGCGAAGCTGCCGATCGTGGTCGGCAAGGGCGCGAACACCGAGGCGGCGAACCTGATCGCGCTGCTCCATGATTACCCGGCGGCGGCGAAACACGTTGCGGGCGCGGTGTGGATCGGCGAGCGCCGCTGGGACCTGAAGCTGAAATCGGGCGAGACGCTGGCGCTGCCCGATGATTACGCCGAAGCGCGCGCCGCGCTTGGAAATTTCGTGCGGATCGACCGGGATTCGGGGCTTGTCGACAAGGGCTTCAGCCGTTTCGATATGCGCCTTGCCGACCGGCTGACCGTGCGCATCTCGCAAAACGACAAGAAACCCACGGTCGCACAGCCAACCACCCAACCAGCAGTAGGCGGAACAGAAATATGAGAGTGGGGCGGGGCAACGGCAGCCGGGGCGAGCGGACAATCGCGGCGCTCGATATCGGCTCGTCGAAGGTCGCGGCGCTCATTGCCGTCAGCGACGGTGAGGGCCCGCCGCGCGTGATCGGTACCGGCCAGCGCGCCTGCACGGGGTTGCGTCAGGGCCTCGTTGCCGATCTGGAGCGCACCGAAAGCGCGATCCGTGCCGCGATGGAGCAGGCTGAGCGCAATGCGGGCGTGACGGTCGAGAACGTCGTCGTCAGCGTTTCGGCGGGCGGGCTCGACAGCGAGATCGTGTCGGTCGAGGTCGATATCGGCGGCCAGCGCATCGAGCGCGGTGACATCGATCACGTGCTTTCCGAAGGCCGCGCGCAGCTCGACGCGGGCGGGCGCACGATCCTGCACGCGCAGCCCGCGCTTTACACGCTTGATGAAACGACACGCGTGATGAACCCGCTCGGCCTTCATGCCAATCGGCTGGGCGTCGATATCCACATCATCACGGCGGATACACCGCCGGTGAGGAACCTCGATCAGTGCGTGCGTACGGCGGACCTTGGGGTGCAGACGATCGTCGCTTCGCCGATCGCTGCGGGGCTCGCGTGCCTCGCGCCTGAAGAGCGAGAACTCGGTGTCGCGCTCGTCGAGATCGGTGCGGGCGTGACCAATGTGGCGGTGCATGTGCGCGGCATGCTCGTCGGCCTTTCGGTGATTCCGATGGGTTCCGAAGACATTACCGCCGACATCGCCTCCACCTTCTCCACCCGGCGCATTCATGCCGAGCGCCTGAAGACGCTCTACGGTTCTGCGACGACGAGTCCGCGCGACAACCACGACATGATCGAGATCCTGCCGATTTCCGAAGATGACGACGTGGAGCCGACGCGCGTGCCGCGCGCGCAGATCGTCGCGGTGATTCGCGACCGGCTCGACATGCTGTTCTCCGACGTGGGGGAACGCCTCAACGAAATGGGCTTCAAGGGACCGCGCGGACGCCAGATGGTGCTGACGGGCGGCGGCGCAGAGCTCAAGTGCATCGCGGACTTTGCGCAGGGGCTGCTTGGGCGGCACTGCCGGGTCGGCCGTCCGCGCGGGCTCGTGGGGCTTCCCGAGGCGCAGGTCGGCAGCGCGTTTTCGACGCTCGCGGGCCTCGCGCTCTACGGCGCGGAGGATCGCGAAGACCTATGGGCGGGCAGTGTCCGCGACGGTGGGCAGATGCGGATGTCGCGCTCGCCGTGGGGCCGGATGATCGAAGTGCTGAGGTCCAACCTGTGACGACATACCAGATGTTGATTTTTTTTCGTCTTGGGGATTCACGCGGAATCGATCCTGTCGTAGTGTTTAACAAATGCGCTCTTGTGGGGGGCGCCGGCGCCAAAGGAGAGCATCATGAGTCTTGAGTTGCAACGCCCCGAGCTTACCGAACTGAAGCCGCGGATCACGGTGATCGGCGTCGGCGGCGCGGGCGGCAACGCGGTCGCAAACATGATCTCTTCGGGCCTCGAAGGCGTCGATTTCGTGGTGGCGAACACCGATGCGCAGGCGCTCTCGGCAGCGACGGCGGAAACCAGGCTCCAGCTGGGCCTCAAGATCACGCAGGGCCTCGGCGCCGGTTCGCGTCCCGAAATCGGCCGTGCGGCCGCCGAGGAAACGCTCGGTGAAATCGAAGGCGCGCTGGATGGTTCCCACATGTGCTTCATCACCGCCGGCATGGGCGGCGGCACCGGCACCGGCGCGGCGCCCGTCGTCGCCAAGGCGGCGCGTGAGCGCGGCATCCTCACAGTCGGCGTCGTCACCAAGCCGTTCGCGTTTGAAGGCGCGCGCCGGATGCGTTCGGCCGAAGAGGGCATCGCCGAGCTTCAGAAGCACGTCGACACGCTGATCATCATTCCGAACCAGAACCTGTTCCTGATCGCCAATGCCAACACGACCTTCAAGGACGCGTTCGCGATGGCCGACCAGGTGCTGCACCAGGGCGTGCGGGGCATCACCGACCTGATGATCATGCCCGGCCTCATCAACCTCGACTTCGCCGATATTCGCACGGTGATGAGCGAGATGGGCAAGGCGATGATGGGCACCGGCGAGGCCGAGGGCGAGAACCGCGCCATCGAAGCGGCGGAAAAGGCGATCGCCAATCCGCTGCTCGACGAAGTTTCGATGCGCGGCGCCAAGGGCGTCATCATCAACATCACCGGCGGCGAAGACCTCCGCCTGATGGAAGTCGATGAAGCCGCGAACCATATCCGCGAGATGGTGGACCCGGACGCCAACATCATCGTCGGCTCGGCGTTCAATGCCAATCTTGACGGCAGGATGCGTGTTTCGGTCGTCGCGACGGGTATTGATATGGCGACGAAGTCGGCCGAGCCCGCGCGGACATCTTCGACGCTGAGCGGTTTCGGTGCAGTTGCGGGCAGCTTTGCCCCGGCGGCGCCGATCCGCCCGGCCGCGGCTGCTGCACCGGCACCCGCGTCGCAGCCGTCAGAGGATCGGCAGATCGTCCTCGAACCGCCGGTGGCGGCCGAAGAACCGAGCCTCGTTGCCGAGGCCGAGCCTGTCGAAGACGCGCAGCCGGGCTTTTCGGACAATGTGATGCCACTGCGTATGCCCGAGCCGGTGCGCGAAGCCGCGCCGGAGCCGGTTGCCGCCGAAGCGCCGCCCGCACCGATCAACGAGCCGGTCGAGCGCCCCTATGTGGAACCGCGAACCGTGCGCGAGGAACCGCGCCCGGGTCCGACGCTGTTCGAGCGCATGATGAACCTCAGCCGCGGTGCCGACAAGGCACGCGCCGAAGAGCCGCAGCCCGTCGCCGAGGAGCCGGCCGGGCAGGATCCGCTGGAGATTCCGCGGTTCTTCCGCCGTCAGGTCAACGACTGATCCGGGGATCAGGCAGAACTCAGGAGGGCCGGGCGGCAGACCCGGCCCTCACTGTTTCGTGACCTTGCGGACGCGCACCGCTTGACCGCATCGACGCTGCGTCGCAAATCGATGGCAGGAAAGGGAGAGGCATGGCGGGACCGCTTTCGGGCGTTCGTATCATCGAAATGGCGGGGCTCGGACCGGGGCCTTTTGCGGGCATGATGCTTGCCGATCACGGCGCGGAGGTGATCCGCGTCGATCGGCCGGGCGGGATACCGGAAACGGTGCTCGGCCGTTCGCGGCGCTCGATCGTCGTCGACCTGAAATCGCCCGAAGGCATCGCGGTAATGCGCAAGCTCGTGAAGACCGCAGACGGTTTGATCGAGGGGCTGCGACCCGGTGTGATGGAGCGGCTCGGGCTCGGCCCTGACGTGCTGCTCGGTGATAACCCGCGGCTCGTCTATGGCCGCATGACGGGTTGGGGACAAACGGGTCCGCTCGCGAACGCGGTCGGCCACGACATCAACTATATCGCGCTTTCCGGCGCGCTGCACGCCTATGGCCGCGCGGGTGAGAAGCCGACGCCGCCGATCAATATGGTCGGCGATTTCGGTGGGGGCGGCATGATGCTCGCATTCGGTATGGCCGCCGCGCTGCTTTCGGTGCACAAAACGGGCAAGGGCCAGGTGCTCGACGTGGCGATGACCGATGGCTCCGCCGTGCTGATGGGCATGATCTGGGGCTTCTTCGGGCAGGGCGCGTGGAAGGATGAACGCGGCGTCAACATGCTCGATACGGGAACGCACTTCTACGACACCTATGAATGCAAGGACGGCGGCCATATTTCGATCGGCGCGATCGAGCCGCAGTTCTACGCCGCGCTGCGCCGCATCGCGGGGCTTGAGAACGATGCCGAATTCGACGCGCAGATGGACCGGTCGCATTGGGTCCCGCTCAAGACCAAGCTGACGGCGCTGTTCCTGACGAAAACGCGCGCGGAGTGGTGCGTGCTGATGGAAGGCACGGACGTGTGCTTCGCGCCGGTGCTGTCACTCACCGAGGCGCCATCGCACCCGCATAATGCGGCGCGCGGCACGTTCATCAATGTGGGCGGGATGACGCAGCCCGCGCCCGCGCCGCGCTATTCGGAGACGGTAACGGATATGCCGACACCGACGCCGCGCTCGGGAGCGGATACGGCGGCGATCCTCGGCGAACTCGGCTACTCGGATGCCGACATCGCGGCACTGGCGGACGAGAAGGTGATCGCGACATGATGCGCGTTGCCGCTGCCCTGCTGCTTCTCGCGGCGACGACCGACCCTTCGCTCGCGCAGTCGCGCAAGGAAAAGGACGACGGGGCGGTCGCCGCGCTGAACAACCCGGCGCGGCTCGTCACCATCGGCGATCATGCCCGCAATTCCGGCGATTTCATGCTGGCGCTGAGCTTCTTCGAACGTGCACTTGGGATCGACCCCGGCTTCGTGCCCGCGCTCAGGGCCTCGACCGAAGTCGCGCTCGCGATGCGGATGCCGCAGGCGCAGTCGTATGCGGAGCGCTGGGTGCGCGCGACGCCGAAGGACGGGCTTGCGCACCTCGCGGTCGGCGCCGCGCTCGTGCAGCAGAACCGGCCGACGGAGGCGCAGAAGTCTTTCGCGCTCGCCGAGGCGGCGGGCGGACCGGCTGCGGCGATTGCCATGCAGCGCGGCCTTGCCTTCGATCTGCTTGGGCAGAGTCGCAACGCGCAAATCGCCTATGCGGACGCGATGCAGCGCGTGCCCGGCGACCGCTCGATCATCGAGCATCTGGCGCTCAGCCTCGCGATCGGCGGCGACAATGAAGCGGCGATGCAGCTCTTGCAGCCCGAGGCGGAAAAGGCGTCCGGCCAACCGAGTTTCGAACGCACGCTGGTGCTTGTCCACGCACTTGGCGGGCGGCGCGATCTCGCGCGGCGCATCGCGACCGCGAATCTCAGCCCGCAGGCAGCCGCCGGCGCAGGCGACGTGCTCGAACGCATCGCCAGCCTGCCGACCCCGGCCGCGAAGGCGGCTGCCGTGCACCTTGGCATCCTGCCCGACGCGGGGCGGCCCGCGCAGGCGCCGGCAGTCGTAGCACAGGCGCCAGCATCTCCGCCGCCCGAGCCTGTGGCGGAGGCGCCCGTGAGGGAAAGTCCGCAGATCGAAAGTTCGCAGATTGAAAGCCCGCCACCGCGCGCGCCGGAACCTGCGCCCGAAAAGCCGGCGCCTGAAAAGCCTGTTGCAGCCAAACCCGCGCCGAAGCCGGAACCGCTCCCTGCCGGGCTGCCGAAACTCTCGGCGGTGCAGCTCAAGGCGGCGCATGTGTGGCTGCAGCTTTCCAGCAGCCCGGACCGCGCGCTCGTTTCGGACGACCTCGCGCGCTTCAAGCGCAAGGCGGGCGCGATCGGTAACTACAACGCCTATGTGCAAAGCGTCGCCGGTACGCACCGCCTGCTGATCGGGCCGTTCCGCTCGGGCGAAGACGCGCAGAAGGTGTCGCGGCGGCTGAAGGCGGCGGGTGTGGACTCCTATATCAACCGCGCACCGGCCGGGTCCGCCATCGCGCCGCTCTGATGCTGGCGCCCTACGCCTCGAACCCCGCAGCCACGCGGGGGCGGCTTCATTTCGAAAGCCCGAGCGCGCGCCGCGACGCATTCCAGCGCGACCGCGACCGCATCATCCATTCCACCGCGTTCCGCCGCCTGAAGCACAAGACGCAGGTGTTCGTGTCGCCGGACGGCGACCATTTCCGCACGCGGCTGACGCACAGCCTCGAAGTCGCGCAGATCGGCCGCGCCCTCGCGCGCACGCTGCAGCTCAATGAAGACCTGACCGAAGCGCTCTGCCTTGCGCATGACCTCGGGCATCCGCCGTTCGGCCATGTCGGCGAAGATGTGCTGGCCGCACGCATGGCGCCGTGGGGCGGCTTCGACCACAACGGCCACACGATCCGGATGCTGACCACGCTCGAGGTCCGCTACGCCGATTTCGACGGGCTCAACCTTTCGTGGGAAACGCTGGAGGGGCTTGCCAAGCACAACGGGCCGGTGACGGCGCCGGGCTGGGCGCTTGGCGGCTACAATGCGCTTCACGACCTCGACCTCGGGACGCACGCGGGGCCGGAGGCGCAGCTTGCTGCGCTTGCGGACGATATCGCCTACGACAACCACGATCTGGACGACGGTCTCCGTGCCGGACTGTTCACGCTCGGTGATGTCGCGGCGGCGGTGCCGCTCGTCAGCGAATGTCTGGACGCTGTGCGTGCGCGGCACCCGGGCGCGCCCGAGGACAGGCTCGCGGCCGAACTCGTGCGGTTCCAGATCGGGCGCATGGCCGACGACCTGATCGAGGAAACCGTGAGGCGGCTTGCCGCGCTCGCACCCGCCGACGTGGACGCTGTTCGCAGCGCGGGAGCGCCCGTTGTGGGCTTTTCAGAGTCGATGCAGGCGGCGGAGCGCGATCTCAAGCGCTTCCTCTACGCGAACATGTATTTCCACGCGCGCAACCTCGCGATGCGCGAGCCCGCTGCTGCGGTGACGGGCGAACTGTTCGACACGCTCCACAACGATCCTTCGGCGCTGCCCGCGGATTGGCTGGCGCGCTTGCCCGAAGCCGAACCGGCGCGGGCGCGCCACATCGCCGATTTCATCGCGGGCATGACCGATCGCTATGCGCTCAAAACCTTCGAGGCGCTTGGCGGGCAGATCGCCTTCCCGCCGGGCGCGATCATCTGATCAGCCGGCGACCGCCTGCGCGTTGCGGTCGCTTCCCCGGAAGATCACGCGGTTCCGGCCGTGTGCTTTCGCCTTGTAGAGTTCCTGATCGGCCCAGCCGTACAGGCGCTGGAAGCTGAGCGCCTGGTCCGCCGAGGCGACGCCGATACTGGCGGTGACGGCATGACCGGTACGAAGCTCCGGGTGCTGCAGATCGGCGATGCCGCGCCGTACGCTTTCGGCGAACTGGCGGATGCCGATGGGAGTGAGCCCGGTAACGCCGAGCACGAATTCCTCGCCACCGATGCGCCCAGCGACGCACAGCGGCCCTTCCCAGCGTTCGAGCCGGCGTGCGATCCGGCACAGCACGGCATCGCCCGCTTCGTGGCCGTAGGTGTCGTTGACGCGCTTGAAATGGTCGACATCGATCAGCAGCAGGCCGAAGTGCTCGCCCGGCGCGGCGCGGCCCTCGATCATGAACTCGGCGCGGTCCACGAAGCCGCGCCGGTTGAGGAGGCCGGTGAGCGCATCGCGGCTGGCAAGCTCGCTCATGCGCGCTTCCGCTGCGCGTGCACGGTCGCGCTCCTCGCGGAGGTGCGCGATCCGCAGCGTGACGGCGATCGAAAGCGACACGGTCTGCATTGCGGCGGCGACCAGCATCACAACCTGTGACCCACCCCCGTAGAGCCATTCGTCCATGTCGACGACCTGGGTGAGCGCAAGCGTCGCCATCGGCAGCGCCCATGCCCAGGCAAGCGCCTTCGCGTCCGCGTTACCGGCGCGGCAGGCGTTCACGAGGCCGATTGTGACGAGCGCGAGCACCGACAGGGTGAGCACGCCGACAACACCGATCTGCCAACCAAGCGCCGGTCCTGTTTCAAGGGAAACGAGAATACCGAACGGCAGGATGAAAAGGCCGAGCACGAGCGCCCCGATGCGGAGCGCGCGCGGCCCCATATCCTTCCCGAGCGCCACGACGCCGCTGATCGTGGCGAGTGTGACGGCAAGGCAGGCGAGAAAGGTGCAGATTTGCGAAGACCAGCCGGCGAGGCCGGGCGCGACGATCAGCGCAAGTTGCGACCAGAGCAGGCCCCATACGACCATCGTAATCCCCCAGAGCCCGTGCCAAAGGAGAAAAACGCGGCGCAGCGCCACCCCCACGGAGAGCGTGTAAAGCGCGCCGAGCGCAAGGAGGGTGATCGCGCTGCCGACGATGACCGGCAGCACCGCAGCCTGCGCGTTGGCTTCCGCATCACCGGGCAGGCGGATTCTCAGCATGTCGTGGCTCGCCAGCCCATCGAAACGGAGGACGACGGCTTTGACCGACGCGGTGAGCATGGGCGATTCGAAGGCGATCTGACCGCCCGCTCGCCAGTGCGCGCCATAGTTGCCGCGCCGAACCGACTGAGATGCCGTGCGCCCGTCCGCGTACGCGAACAGCGCTGTTAATCGCTCAAAGCGGGTTTGGTGAACGTAAACGATATGCGAATCAGCCGGCGCTGCGATTTTCAGCCAGAGGCTTCGTTTTTGATAGTCGGCAGGCTCCGCTGAACAATCGAATACACCCGGATCGGCGGCCGAGAGTTCCGTTACCGCATAGCAAAAGCGGGCATCCGCGCGCGCCTCATCGCCCGCTGTGGCGGCGATAAGCAATAGAAATGCAAAGGCAATTACGCGGTACATAAGAATGATGGACGCATACTCGTGGTAGGGGGCTGTTGTCAGCCCACCATGCGCAAAGGGCGATAAAAAACCGTTACGGATGTTTTCAAAACGAAAACATCCGACCGGCGAACTCTGCCGCGCGGACGGCGACGGATGCTTGGCGCGCACGGGGAAAGCGGTGTAAGGCCCCGGGCAAATCTCATTTTTGCAGATAGCAGGCCTGGTCGTGAGCACTGTTTTTGAAACCTATACGGCGGCGGTCCACGCCGCGCTCGATGCGCTGGAGGCGGCGGGGACGATTCCGGTCGGGCTCGACCGCAAGGCGGTGGCGCTCGAACCACCGCGCGATCCTTCGCACGGCGACCTTGCCACCAACGCCGCGATGGTGTTGGCGAAGCCCGCGGGCAAGCCGCCGCGTGCGATCGCCGAGCCGCTTGCCGCTGAGCTTGCCAAGGCGTGGGGCGTCGCATCCGTGGAGATGGCGGGGCCGGGCTTCATCAACATCCGCCTCGATCCCGCTGTCTGGATCAGCGAGCTGAACGCCATTCTGGCGGCAGGCGGCGAATATGGCCGCACCGGCATGGGCAAGGGCGTTCACGTCAATGTCGAGTACGTGTCGGCCAATCCCACGGGACCGATGCACATGGGCCACTGTCGCGGCGCCGTGGTTGGCGATGCGCTCGCCGCGCTGCTTGAATTCGCCGGGCACGAAGTGACGCGCGAATATTATGTGAACGACGCGGGCGGGCAGGTGGATGTGCTCGCGCGCTCGGTGCACCTGCGCTATCGCGAGGCGCTGGGCGAGGCGATCGAGATTCCCGAGGGCCTCTATCCGGGCGATTATCTGAAGCCGGTGGGCGAAGCGCTCGCGGCGGAGTTCGGCAACGCCTGGGTCGGCAAGCCGGAGAGCGAATGGCTGGTGCTGTTCCGCACGCGCGCTGTCGACGCGATGCTCGTGCTCATCAAGGCCGATCTCGCGCTGCTCGGCATCCACCACGATCTCTTCTCATCCGAAGCCGAGGTGCAGGCGGCGGGCGAGGCGGACCGGGCCGAGGCCGAACTGCGCGCCAAGGGCTACGTCTACGAAGGCGTTCTGGAGCCGCCGAAGGGCGAGCTTCCCGACGACTGGGAGCCGGTGGAACTGACGCTGTTCCGATCGACCGCGTTCGGCGACGATGTCGACCGGCCGCTGAAGAAGTCGGACGGGTCGTGGACGTATTTCGGCGCCGACATGGCGTACCACAAGCGCAAGGCCGAGCGCGCCGACCAGCTGATCGACATCTGGGGCGCCGACCATGCGGGCACGGTGAAGCGGATTCAGGCGGCGGTCGCGGCGCTGACGGACGGCAAGCCGTTCGACGTGAAGCTGGTGCAGATGGTGCGCCTGTTCCGCGCCGGCGAGCCCGTGAAGATGTCGAAGCGTTCGGGTTCGTTCGTGACGCTGGCGGACGTGGTGCGCGAGGTCGGCAAAGATGTCGTGCGCTTCATGATGCTGACGCGCCGTGCCGACGCGCCGCTCGATTTCGATTTCGCCAAGGTGGTGGAGCAGTCGAAGGACAATCCGGTCTTCTACGTGCAGTATGCGCACGCGCGGATTTACTCGCTGGCGCGCCGGGCGGCGGAGGCGGGTTTCACCGTTGCCGCGCCCTCGGCGGCTGATCTCGCCCGGCTCGATGAGACCGAGCTCGATCTCGTGCGGTTTGCCGCGCAGTGGCCGCGCATTATCGAGGCGGCGGCGAACGCGCGTGAGCCGCACCGCATCGCCTTCTATCTCGGCGATCTTGCCGCTGCGTTCCATGCGAACTGGAACCGGGGCAACGACGATCCTTCGAAGCGCTACCTGATCGCGGACGATCCCGGCATCACCAACGCGAGGCTGGCGCTGGCGCGTGGGCTGGGGCAGGTTATCGCGAACGGCCTTCATGTGATGGGTGTGACCCCGGTCGAGGAGATGCACTGAGATGGCGCGCGGTTACCGGGATGACGAGGACGACGAAGCGCTGCCGTGGCTCGAGCCCGCGGAGCCGGAGGATGAGGACGAGGGCCGGGCCTTCCCTTATCGCGGCCTCATCATCGCGGGTGCCATCATTGTGGCGACTGTCGCGGTGCTGTGGTTCGTGGTCGAATGGATCGGCGGAGGCCGCGGCACCGATACGGTTGCGGCGACCGACGAGGTGCCGCTCATCCAGGCGCCGGACGGGGCCTACAAGGTCCGCCCCGACGATCCCGGCGGGCTCGATGTGGATGCCGACAGCCTGACGCACTCGGTCGCCGAGGGGCAGGATCCCGACAGCGAGCTTGCGCTCGACATGATCCCTGAAGAGCCCGTGCCCGTCATTCCGGCAGCGCCCGTGCGGAGTGCGCCGGTGCCCGAACCCGGCACGGTAGCGCGCGCGACCGTGCCGCCGTTAGCGCAGAAGGCGCTTCCCGCCGAGAAGGTGCAGCCGAAGCCGGTGGAAAAGCCGGTCGCGAAGCCCCCGGTCAAGGAAACGTCGAAGCCGGTGCAGAAAGTCGAGACGCCGAAGCCCGCGCCCGCGAAAGCTGCAGCCCCGAAGCCAGAGCCCGCAAAGGCGACAGGCAGCGTTACCGTCCAGCTCGGCGCGTTCAACAGCACGGCGAGCGCCGATCAGGTGTGGTCGAAGCTTTCGGGGCGTGTTGGCGCACTCGGCGGCCTGCGCAAGTCGGTGCAGCCGGTCGAAAGCGGCGGCAAGACGCTTTACCGCCTGCGCGCGGGCGGCATCGCTTCCGAAGCGCAGGCCGGCAGCGTTTGCGCGGCCGTGCAGGCGGCGGGCGAACAGTGCGTGATCGTGCGCTGAGCCGCGCGTGACGCCGCTGCTGCTCGGCCTTTCGGGGCTTAATATCACGGACGACGAACGCGCGCTGTTCGGCGCGGCTGACCCGGCTGGCTATATCCTCTTTGCGCGCAATATCGATACGCCTGAGCAGGTGCGCGCGCTGACCGCCGATCTTCGCGCGCTTGTCGGGCGGGACGATCTGCCGATCCTCATTGATCAGGAAGGCGGGCGCGTCGCGCGGCTCGGGCCGCCGCACTGGCCGCTGTTTCCGCCGGCGCGGCGCTTCGGCGAGGTGTTTGGCGTGGCGCCCGTCACGGCCATCGAGGCGGCGCGGCTGAATGCCAAGGCGATCGCGCTCACGCTCGCGGACCTCGGTATCAGCGTCGATTGTCTACCGGTGCTCGACGTGCCGGTGCTGGGCGCGCACGACATCATCGGCGACCGCGCTTATGCGCTGGAGCCGGGCGCGGTCGCCTCGCTCGGCGACGCGACGCTGCGAGGGCTGCGCGCGGGCGGCGTCGTCGGTGTCGTCAAGCACATCCCGGGGCACGGGCGCGCAGCGGCGGACAGTCACCTTGAACTCCCCGTGGTCACGGCGGATCGTGCGGCACTCGAAGCCGATTTCGCGCCGTTCCGCGCGCTCGCCGCTGCACCGATGGCGATGACCGCACATGTGCTTTACGAGGCGCTCGACCCCGCCGCCTGCGCCTCGCAGTCGAAGATCGTTGTCGAGCAGACGATTCGCGGCACGATCGGTTTCGATGGCCTGCTGATGGCGGACGATCTCGGCATGAGCGCGCTGGGCGGCACGCTTCCGGAACGGCTCACGGGTGTGCTCGCGGCGGGCTGCGACCTCGCGCTCCACTGCAGCGGAGACTTTGCCGAGAACGCCATGCTTTGCGAAACCGCGCCAGCGATGACCGCGGAAGCGCTCGACCGGCTGGCACGCGCGATGGCCTGGCGCCGCGCCGAGGGCGAAACCGACGTCGCGGCGCTTGTCGCGAGGCGGGACGCACTGTTAGTCTCCGCCGCATGACCGAGATCGTTTCGATCGACTTCAATGGCAACGAAAGCGAACGCCTGAACCTCGATATCGAGGGCTGGGAAGGTCCGCTCGATGTGCTGCTGCACCTCGCGCGCGCGCAGAAGGTCGATCTGGCGCGGATATCGATCCTCGAACTCGTCGAGCAATATCTCGTCTTCATCGCCGATGCGAAGACGCTGCGACTGGAACTGGCGGCCGATTACCTGGTGATGGCGGCATGGCTCGCCTATCTGAAATCGTGCCTATTGCTGCCGAAGGAGGAGCAGGAGGAGCCGAGCGCTGAGGAGCTGGCGCTGCGCCTGCAACTGCGCCTGCAACGCCTTGATGCGATGCGCGAGGCGGGCGCGCGGCTTTTGGCGCGCGACCAGACCGGGCGCGACGTCTTCATGCGCGGCGCCCCCGAGGGCGTGCGCGTTGTGACGAGCGCCACATGGGACTGCGAGCTTTACGACCTCTTGAAGGCCTATGGCGCGATCAAGGGCCGTCAGACACCGCGCGAGTACGCGGTACGGCGGCGCCCGGTCTTCTCGCTCGAAGAGGCGCTGGATCGGCTCGAATCGATGCTCGGCACCGCGCTTGACTGGACCGTGCTGTCAAGCTTCCTGCCGGACGGCATCACGGATGACGACTTCCGCCGGTCGAGCGTCGCGAGCAGCTTCGTCGCCGCGCTCGAGCTCACGCGGCTCGGCAAGACCGAGCTGTCGCAGGCGGATAGTTTTGCCCCTCTCTTTCTCAGAAAGCGCCAATGAGCGACGCGATTGACGACGATCTCCGGTTCCAGCGCATCATCGAGGCGACGCTGTTCGCTGCCGACAAGCCGCTGACGCGCGAGCAGATCGCCGAATTCCTGCCCGAAGGCACGCCGGTGCAGCCGCTGCTCGATGCGCTTGCGGAAAGCTATGCGCCGCGCGGGGTCAACCTCGTGCAGCGCGGCGGCAAGTGGCACTTCCAGACGGCGGCGGACCTCGGCGATATCCTGCGGCGCGACGAGGACCAGACGCGCAAGCTCTCCCGCGCGGCGCTCGAAACGCTGGCGATCATCGCCTACCACGAACCCGTGACGCGCGCGCAGATCGAGGAAATTCGCGGCGTTTCGATCTCGAAGGGCACGATCGACGTGCTGATGGAGGCGGGGTGGGTGCGTCCGGCCGGCCGCCGCGAAGTGCCGGGACGGCCACTGCTCTATGCGACGACGCAGGGTTTCCTCGTCCATTTCGGACTCTCCACGCGCCGGGATCTGCCGGGCCTCGCCGAGCTGAAGGCAGCGGGTCTCCTTGAACCTATCGATGTCGCCATGAACCAGCTCCAGTTCGAAAAGCCGCCCGAAACCCCGGACGCTGACGAGACCGACACCGAGGAAGAAATGGACGACGAGGCGCTCTAGGATTCGCAATTTTGCGTGCGGGGGACTAGACAGGGGCTAAGGCGCTGCCGATATCGCGGGCAGCGGAAACGGAGTACGGACCATGGGTGGTTTCAGCATCTGGCATTGGCTGATCGTCGGCATCGTCGTCATTCTGTTGTTCGGAAAGGGCCGAATCTCGGATGTGATGGGAGACCTCGCCAAGGGCATCAAGAGCTTCAAGAAGGGGCTCGCCGAAGACGAAACGCCCGCCCAGCCCCGTCAGCTTGGCCAGGCTTCGCCCGACCAGACGATCCGCAGCGAAACGCCCCAGGAAACGCCGCGTAGCTGACAGTCCTCCATCCGGACGAATAAATGTTCGACGTCGGCGCGCCCGAACTCCTGCTGATTGGAATTATCGCGCTCCTCGTCGTGGGGCCGAAGGACTTGCCGCGCCTGCTGCGCACCGTCGGCAATTGGGTCGGCAAGGCGCGCGCGACAGCGCGGCACTTCCGCACCGGCGTTGATGCCATGATCCGCGAAGCGGAGATGGAAGACATGCAGAAGCAGTGGGAAGCGCAGAACGCTGCGATCATGAAGGCGCACCCCGCGACTCCCGAACCGTCGGCACCGGCAGCGGATGGTCCCGCCGAAGACGTCCCGCCACCTGAAACGGCGCCCGACACAGGCAAGCCGCAGGCATGAGAGACATTGACGACAGCAAGGCCCCGCTTCTCGATCACCTGATCGAGCTGCGCCAGCGTCTGCTTTATTGCGTCATCGCACTAATTGCCGCGTTCGGCATCTGCTTCGCGTTCGCAGACGATATTTTCGCCTTTCTCGTGCAGCCGCTGGTGAAGGCGAAGGCCTCGCAGCTCATCTACACGAAGCTCTACGAAGCGTTTTTCGTGGAGATCAAGGTAGCGCTGTTCGCGGCGTTCCTGATCGCGTTTCCGATCATCGCGAACCAGCTCTGGCTGTTCATCGCGCCAGGGCTCTACAAGTCGGAAAAGAAGGCATTTCTGCCTTTCCTGATCGCAACGCCGGTTCTTTTCACGATGGGCGCTGCGCTCGCCTATTACGTGGTGATGCCCACGGTCTTCACGTTCCTGCTGGGCTTCCAGACGACGGATGCGGGTATTCCGCAGCAGGCGCTGCCGGCGATGGACGATTATCTGTCGTTCGTGATGGGGCTGATCTTCGCGTTCGGCTTCTGTTTTTTGCTGCCGGTGCTGTTGATGCTGCTGGCGCGTGCGGGGATCGTGAACGTCGCGCAGCTGCGCTCGTTCCGCCGCTATGCGATCGTCGGCGCCTTCGTAGTCGCGGCCGTGCTCACACCGCCGGACGTGATCTCCCAGCTGCTGCTCGCGATCCCGCTGATGGTGCTCTATGAGGCGGGCATTATTGGCATCATTCTTACTGATCGCCGCGCCGCGCGTGTGAAATCTGCGGAGGAAGCAGGGGACGCCGCCGAGTAGCCGCGTCCCCGTTTTCCCGACTCTTACGCTTAATTGGCCGTGTCTTCGACCGCTTCGCCGGCCGACTGGACGTCCTTGCCGACACCTTCGACCGTGTTGCAGGCAGCAGCGGCCAGCAGCGCAACGATAACAGCGATCTTTGCACCCATTTTATTGCGCATGTTCATTCTCCCATAAACTACCCGGAGAAAACGGTTGTCGCCTCAATAGGTTTCATCGGACCGTTCCGGAGCAGCACAAAAAGAAAAGAGCCCGATGCCGGCGGGGGGCAGGCAAACGGGCTCTTGTGGGACAACGAGAGCGGGGGGGCAAAGTTCGCTGTCCGTATCGCATTAACGACGAATCGCTGGCGCGGTTCCATCGCCTGAAAGAAATTTATCTCGCCCGAGGCTTCAGCGGGAATTCAACACTATAGCAGGGCACGTCGGCATCGTAGGTAAGCCGCCCGCGGAGCTGACGGACCATCCCGCTTACGATGCGCGCGGCAGCGCGGGTCTCCGTAGGCGCTAACGGATCGTCCTCTCCGAATGCGTCCGAGCAGATTTGCAATTCACCCCCGCGTTCGGTGCGGCGGACGTGAACATCGATCACCATTTTTTCGCGGCCCTCCGCCGCCGCAAGACGGGCGGCGAATGCGATCACCTCGGTGATGAGGAAGGCGAGCGGCACGGCGGCATCCTGGCTGATATGCAGGCGCTCGAGGTGCGTGTTGATGCGCGGCTCGACAAGCTTCGCGGTGGGAATGAGCTGCTGAAGGCTGGCGCACAGGTCATGGGCAAGCGCCGTGAAATTCACACCCTGCGTTTCGCTTTCCTCGTAAAGCCAGCGGTGCACGATCGAAAGCGCGCCGACACGCATCTGGATGCTGGCATAGGCGCGCGCCACATCGGCCCCGTCCGCCTCGCGGGCCTGGATGCTGATGAGGCTGGCGATGATCTGGAGGTTGTTCTTCACGCGGTGGTGGACCTCGCGCGTCAGGCGGCGCTGTTCGGTGAGCGCGGCGTCCACCTCCTGCCGCGCTTCCGCCATGTCCTGCGCCATCGCGTCGAACGTCTCGGCGAAGGCCTGCATCTCGTCGGTCTGTCCGGCACGTCCCGAAAGGCGCACCCGGTCGTCGCCCGCGCCGTAGGCGCGCACGCCGCTTGCCATGTTCTGCAGCGGGCGCACGACGAATCGCCGCACGACCATCCAGCCGATGAGCAGTGCGGCGATCCACATCAGCGATGGCGCCGCGATCGCGAGCACATCCGCTGCGGCAAGGTGTGTAGCGGGAACGATCGTGGTGAGCGCGAACGGCGCAATCGAAAGCGGGCCCGCCGCGACGACCTGCCCGCGCCCGCCAGACTCGTTCACGCGGCGCACCGTCAGGAGCCCACCTGGCACCGAGGCGCCAGGTGGGGCGCTGCCAAGGATCGCCTTGTCGCCCAGCCAGACGATGGTGGAGCCCTCCATCGCGGCGATCTCGCCGAGGCGTGCCTTCAGGCGCGAAATCGATGCCGTTGCTACAATGAGCCCGGGCTCTCCGGTTTTGGGTTCTTCACGCACAGCCAAGAACACATGATCGCCGCCAGGCCAGATCAGGTTTTCACGTTCGCTTTCCGCGGCAAGGAGCGTGAGTTCGGCGGCCGATGGCTTGGTGCCGCCGTTGCTTTGGCAGATCGGGCGGCCAAGGCTATCGGCCCAGATGATCGAATCGAAGGTTTCCGCGTCGTCGAGTGCGTTCGCCGCTTCGGTATTGCATGTCCGGCCGTCATTGAGGCCGCTTTCGTTGCGAAGCAAAGCGCGCAAAACGAGAAAATCGACGTTGAGCAGATCATCGACGACACGCGCGGTCGCTCGGAACTGGTTTTCGGCGCGCACAAGTTCCGCCTCGCGGGCGTTTCGGATGCCGTCGGCCGCCAAAACGGCGGCGAGAATGCCGATCGGCAGCAAGGCGAGCGTGAGGGCGACAGCGAGCTGAAAAGACAGCGAACGCCGTGGTCCGGACCCTTTGAGTTCAGAACCTTGGCCGGAACTTTGCCCTGAACCCGGGCCTGAATCTTGGCCCGAAACCTGAATTTCTACGTTTTCAGCCATTGTCCCCAACGAACTTAGATATGGGGCGAAACAAAAGAAAGGCTCGACCGTTCCAATGCTTGCCGCCACTTTCGTGTGGGGTGGCCACCATTCGGGGGTGGTCCGGGTTTCTAGGAGGCAGACAAACACATGACATTGGCAGCGAAGCTCGCGCCGCACCTTCCACTGCTCCGCCGTTATGCGCGGGCTCTTACGGGAACGCAGCGCGACGGGGACACTTACGTGCGCGCGGCGCTGGAAGCGATCGTGAGCGCGCCGGAGGATTTTCCGCGCGATGTGGACGAAAGGCTGGCACTCTACCGCGTTTTCCACGCCATCTGGTCTTCTTCGAACATCGACGTCGATTCGGAAGAGCCGGCGGCAACCAATTTCGAGCGCGCCGCCCACGAACGTCTCGCAGCGATCACGCCGCTGTCGCGCCAGGCGCTGCTGCTCACCGCGATGGAGGGCTTTTCGCACGAGGACGTCGGCTATCTGATCGATCTGGACCCGGACAGTGTCTCGGGTCTCGTGAAGGAAGCCATGGACGAAATCAGCCGGCAGACGCACACACGCGTGCTCATCATCGAGGACGAGCCGATTATCGGCATGGACCTCGACAGCATCGTGCGGGATCTCGGCCACGATGTGACCGGCATAGCGGTCACGCGCGATGAGGCGGTGGCGCTGGCGATCGAAACCGAGCCGGGGCTTGTGCTGGCGGACATCCAGCTTGCGGACGACAGTTCGGGCATCGACGCGGTGAAGGACATTCTCGGCCGATTCTCAGTGCCCGTGATCTTCATCACGGCCTTTCCGGAGCGCCTCCTCACCGGCGAGCGTCCGGAGCCGACCTTCCTCATCACAAAGCCGTTCCAGCGTTCGACCGTTTCCGCGGCGATCGCGCAGGCGCTATTCTTCAATAGCACCGCGGCAATGCAATGATGCTTCCGTTCGCTGCCTTGTGAGGGGACGGACAGAGGCATAGCCTTCACCAAGTAGGAGTCAGGGCCATGGAAAAAGACCATGAAACAGTGAGGACAAACCAGGCGAGGGCCGGGGAAACCCCGCACATCGTTCGGTATATCCTGATGTTCTCGGTTACGATGGTGGTCCTGATCTTCGCGGCGCTGCTGTTTTTCTGGTCGCGCTGAAAACGACCCGAGGGGGAAAGACATGATCGAACAGAAGATCGGTGGGCAGGGCGCCGCCAGCCCCGTCAGTGCAGATGTGATCGGTGGATTCCTCCGCTCCGCCTACGCCGATGCGGCAACACAGCCACTGCCGCAGGCGTTTCTCGACCTGCTTGCCCGGCTGGAAACGAGCCCCGAAGAGCCAAAGACGGGGCAGCTTTCCGACAAGGCGTTCAAGGATGAGCTTACGGCGATCATCCCGCAGTTGCGTGCCTTTGGGCGTTCGCTTTCGGGCAATCGCGACATGGCGGACGATCTTGTGCAGGAAACGCTGCTGAAGGCGTGGGCTGCGCGCGATCGCTTTCAGGCAGGGACGAACATCCGCGCGTGGACCTTCATCATCCTGCGCAACCTGTTCCTCAGCCAGATGCGCCGCGCGCGTTTCAAGGGCGAGTGGGATGAACTCGTCGCCGATCGGATCCTGTCCGCGCCCGCCGGGCAGGACAAGCAGATCGAACTCGCCGACCTGCAGCGCGCACTCCTCGAACTGCCGCCTGCGCAGCGCGAGGCGCTGATCCTTGTTGGCGCGGGCGGGTTTGCCTATGAAGAGGCGGCGTCGATCTGCGACTGCGCGGTCGGCACCATCAAGAGCCGCGTTGCGCGCGGCCGCGCCGCGCTCGAGCTCGTGATCGCGGAAGGCAGGCTGCCGTCGCGGCGCGGTTCGACCGCATCGGGCACGACTGCGCTTGACGAGATCATGGGACAGGTGGATCAGCTGGCGCGCGACTAACGAAAGGGCTCTCCTTGGCGGAGAAAACGCCAGCGCTGCCGGCCGAACTCGTACGTATACTCACCGAAACCGGCATTTCCGCCGCGCTTGAGGATGTGGACGCCTGTGCCCGCGCATGGACACATTCGCCCTATCTGCGCGCGCTGATGCGCCGCGAGGACGAGGTGCTCCTGAGCTACCTCGCAGAAGGCCCCGAGCCGCTGATGGAAACGGCGCTCGCGCTGCTTGACGGCCCGGATGCCGACGGCGCCGCGATGCGCGAGGCAAAGCGTATCGCGGCCATCGCCATCGCGCTCGCCGACATCTCCGGCCGCTGGCCGCTCGAAAAGGTGACGGCGGCGCTGTCTGATCTTGCAGACCGCGCCATCGACCGCGCGATCCGCATCGCCATCGACGAGCGTATGCCCGGCGCGGGACCGCAAGGCTTCACCGCCATCGCGCTCGGCAAACTCGGCAGTCGCGAGCTCAACTATTCGAGCGATGTCGACCTGATCCTGCTGTACGACCGCGACCAGCTCGCCGTGCGCGAGGGCGACGACCCGGACAATACCGCAGTCCGCATCGCACGCCGGATGGTCGAGCTGATGCAGATGCGGGATTCGGGTGGCTACGTGTTCCGCGTCGATCTTCGGCTACGGCCGGCCTCCGAGGTGACGCCGATCGCCATGCCGATCCGCGGCGCGGAGACCTATTACCAGTCCGAAGCGCTGGCGTGGGAGCGCGCGGCGTTCATCCGTGCGCGTGCCGTGGGCGGCGACGTGAAGATGGGCAAGGACTTCCTTGCCGCGATCGAGCCTTTCGTCTGGCGCCGCTCGCTCGATTACACCGCGGTGCGCGACATTCAAGACATGTCGCTGATGATCCGCGACCATTATGATGAGCGGCAGGAGGTCGGCCCCGGCTATTGCCTGAAGCGTGGGCGCGGCGGCATCCGCGAGGTCGAGTTCTTCGCGCAAATCCACCAGCTGATCTTCGGCGGGCGCGACTGGACGCTGCGCCAGCCCGCGACGCTCGATGCGCTCGCGGCGTTGGTCGCGGCGGAACGCATCAAGCCCGATGAGGCGGAGACGCTCGCCGCTGCCTACCGCGTGCTCCGCACGTCAGAGCATCGCCTGCAGATGCTGGAGGACGCGCAGACCCACCAAATCCCGACGCGTGCGCCGGAGCGCAAGGATCTCGCGGCGCTCGCGGGGTATCGCGACTGGGCGGCGATGGAGCGCGAGATCAAGCGCCATGCGATCGCCGTCGGCCGCATCTACGACGCGCTGATCGCCGAGGCCGAAGTGGACCGCCTGCCGCGCCAACCCGCCCAGCTGAAGGCTGCGCTCAAGAAAGCCGGGATCGGTCCGCACGCCGACCTTGCAGACCTCATCGCCCGCTGGCGCGACCGCAGCTACCGCGCGCTTCGCAGCGATGCGGCCCAGCGCGAGCTCGAAAGCGCGCTCCCCGGTCTCATCAAAGCCTTCGCCGCGGCGGGAACCGGCCGAGAGGCGCTGCTGCGTTTCGACGACTTTCTCGGCGCGCTGCCCTCCTCGATCCAGTTCTTCGCGCTCATCGAGGCGAATCCGCGCGTCGCGCTGCTTCTCGCGCGCGTTCTGGAACTGGCGCCGGTGCTCGCGGGTAAGCTCGCGCGGCGGCCTGAGATCGTCGACATCATGCTGTCGAACGAGGCGTTCGCGCCGCTGCCGTGCGCCGAAGACCTTACCGACATGCTGCGCGCGCGCCTTCGCCGCCACGATGCGCTGGAACTCAAGCTCGACGAGGTGCGGCGCTTCGTGGCCGAACGCCGCTTCCAGCTCGGCGTGCAGATCATCGAGGGCGGCGCGGACCCGATCCGCGTCGGGCGCGATCACGCCAAACTCGCTGACGCCGCGATAGCCGTGCTCGCCGATGCGGTACAGGCCGAGTTCGCCGAGACGCACGGCCGCGTGCCCGGCGGGCGGCTGCTTGTGCTGGGCTTCGGCCGTTATGGCGGCGCTATCCTCACCGAGAAATCCGATCTCGATCTCGTGTTCCTTTTCAGCGGTCACCACGAGGCGATGTCGGACGGCGCGAAGGCGCTGCCCGCGACGACATGGTTCAACCGGCTCGGCCAGCGCCTCACCGGGGCGCTTACCGTCAGCACCGCCGCGGGGCCGCTGTTCGAGGTGGATACGCGCCTGCGCCCCTCCGGCCAGCAGGGCCTGCTCGCGGTGAATATCGATACGTTCGCGCGCTACCAGCTGGAGGAAGCGTGGAGCTGGGAGCACATGGCGCTCACCCGCGCGCGCGTCGTCTATGGGACGGAGGAAGACCGCGCCGCGGTTTCGGCGGGCATCACGGCGGCGCTGACAAAGCCCCGCGATACAGAGCGCTTCAAGGCCGAAGTGCTGGAGATGCGCGGCGACATGGCGAAGGCCCGCCGCGATGGCGGCCTGTGGGATGTGAAGCACGCGCCGGGCGGGCTCATCGATCTCGAATTCATCGTGCATTTCCTCCAGCTTTCGCGACGCGAGGGTCTTGATCCCGATCTCGGCGCGGCGACGGCGCATTTCGTGAAGGCGGGTGCGTTGTCCGAAGACGTGCTCGGCGCCCATGACCTGATGACGCGCCTGCTCGTCGTTCTCCGGTTGATCGAGGGCGACGAACCGCCGAAGCAACCCGCGGCGGCAAAGGCGATGATGGCGGCCGCCACGCGCATGGCTGATTTCGACGCATTGAAAGCCGCGCTGGAGGACGCCAAAAGGGCCGTTCTTGCCGCCTGGGAGGCGGTGTTCGAGGTCAAACGAAAGGCACGATGATGACGAAGCCCGGTTCGAAAGCGCCCGCCTTCACGCTGGACAGCGAAGATGGGCCTCTGTCCCTCAAGGATTTCGCGGGCAAGAAGCTCGTGCTCTATTTCTACCCGAAGGACGATACGTCCGGCTGCACGCGCGAGGCGATCGATTTCACCGGGCTCCTGCCGCAATTCGACAAGGCCGACACCGTCGTGCTCGGCGTTTCCAAGGACACGGTCGCGAAGCACGGGAAGTTCCGGGCAAAGCACGACCTCGGCGTGAAGCTCGGCTCCGATCCCGACGCGAAGGCCATCGAGCAGTACGGCGTCTGGGTCGAAAAGACGCTCTACGGCCGCAAATACATGGGTATCGAGCGTGCGACTTTCCTCATCGGCCGCGACGGCAAGATCGCCGAAGTGTGGCACAAGGTGAAGGTGCCCGGCCATGCCGAGGCCGTGTTGAAGGCGGCGCAGGCGCTTGGCTGAGACGATCGGCGCGGCTGCGGCCGAGGTTCTGCTGACGGCCGACCCGGCGGAGAAGTCGCGGCTTTCCCGGCACTATGCGGGGCGCTGGCGCGCGGGCGAACTCGCTGCCGTTTACGACGCGGCGATGCCGGATCGCCCCGCGCGTCCTCCGCATCCCGAATTGCTGCCGCCCTCGCGGATGCCGAAACGGGGGCGGGCAGGTTCGGAGCGCAGCCGGATCGCCCTGCTGCACGCGCTCGCCCACATCGAATTCAACGCCATCGACCTCGCGTGGGACGCGGCGGGCCGTTTCGGCGGTGCCATGCCGCGCGCCTTCACCGACGATTGGGTGGCGGTGGCGGACGATGAGGCGCGGCACTTCGGATTGCTTGCGGATCGGCTCGCGGACCTCGGCGCAGCCTATGGCGATCTCCCTGCGCACGACGGCCTGTGGGAGGCGGCGATGGCGACTGCAGACGACCTGCTCGCACGGCTCGCCGTGGTCCCCCAGGTGCTCGAGGCGCGCGGTCTCGACGTGACGCCCGCGACCGAATCCCGGTTGCGCGCAGCAGGCGACACGTTAAGCGCCGACATTCTGAACACGATCTACCACGATGAAATTGTTCATGTTTCGGTAGGGAATCGCTGGTTCCGACACCTTTGCGACGAACTGCGAATCGAACCGGCCCAAACGTTCCAGTTCCTAGTCAGTTCCCGATTCAAAGGTGCGTTGAAACGCCCCTTCAACGACTCGGCGCGAATCGAGGCCGGTCTGACGCCGGCATTTTATGATTCACTTGCAAGCGCTTAGGCGGCTTGTCACCTAACGCTCCGGGCTCGGAGGGCATGGGGTCCAAAAACACGAGTTAGACGAATCTATTGCGCGGACATCGCGTTTGCGCAGTGCGGGGGTCTTGTTTGGTGCTGGATTTAAAAACGGTCGCATCCGGGTTTCGGGACAAGGTCGCAAAGCGGCTGCCCGAGCGCGAATTTCTTCATTACAAGCGCGATGTCGGTATGCAGGTGTACCGCCTGACGACGCGCGCGCAGGTCATCGGCCTCAGCGGCCTTGCCGCGCTGCTGACCTACACGGCAGTGGCGACGAGCGCGATGATCGGCAGCAGCACGGTCGAAGCGTCGGCGGAGAACGAAGTCTCCGCCATGCGCGCCGAACTCGCGGCGCTGCGCCAGGGTGTCGCGAAGACGACGGCGCGCGTCGAGCAGCGCCAGCAATTTCTCGCCCAGCTCGTTTCCGGCAAGGCGGACCCGTCACAGCTCGCGGCGCTGATGCCCGCGCTCGCGCCTGCCGCAGGCGTCGGCGGTTCGGCGGTCCTGAAGCCGCTCGCCGAGCTGGACCGCGCACAGCTTGCGCTTGCTGATCACGCCCGCACGGCTGCCGAGGCCCGCTTCGAGTCATCGAGCGCGCTCATTCGCCGTCTGGGTCTTCAGCCGACGCGTTTTCTAAAACAGTCGACGTTCGGCATGGGCGGCCCCGAAGAGAAGGCGGATTCGCCGCTCGCGGGCGCAGAGCCGCAGTTCAAGGCGCTGTTCGTCAGCTGGCAGAAGCTCGATCTGCTCGAAAAGGGCATGAGCGCCATTCCGTCGCTGAAGCCGGTGAAGGCTTACACCTACACCTCGGGCTACGGCGTTCGCTATGATCCGTTCACGGGCGATACCGCGATGCACAAGGGCGTCGATCTGGCCGGTCCGGTCGGCGAGCCGATCCACGCGGCTGCGGACGGCGTTGTCGTCGATGCGCGCTATCATCCGGGCGGTTACGGCAAATATGTCGAAATCGACCACGGCGCCGGCATCGTGACGCGCTACGGCCACATGTCGCGTCTCGACGTGAAAAAGGGCGATCGTATCGCCCGTGGCGAACAGATTGGCGGCATGGGCTCCACGGGCCGTTCCACGGGCAGCCATCTCCACTACGAAGTGCTGATCGATGGCCGCCAGGTGAACCCGATGCCGTTCCTCGAAGCCGGCGATCGCGTGCTCGCCGCGCAGCAGAGCGCCGGTACAATCGCGGTGGGCGGTCCTGCGGAGCCGACCGGGAACTGATCGTTCTTATCATCTGCGGTGCGCGTCATTGAACTGCGTACCGCAAACCCCTATCTCTGCGGCATGAGCGCACTTCACCTCACCGAAGCCGCAGCGGCGCGCGTTGCCGCCATTGCCACCCGGCAGGGCGGCGTGCCTGCAATCCTGCGGCTTTCCGTCGAAGGCGGGGGCTGCGCGGGTTTTCAATATCGCTTCGGCCTCGAAACCCAGATCGCGCCCGAAGACCTCACGACCGAAACCGGGGGCGTGAAGCTTGTCGTCGATCCTGTTAGCCTCGATCTGTTGGAAGGCTCCGAAGTGGATTTCGTCGAAAGCCTCGGCGGGGCGTCCTTTCAGGTGCGCAATCCGAACGCGGCGTCGGGCTGCGGCTGCGGCACGTCCTTCTCGGTTTGACCGCACGCGTGCGGGGCGTTAGCCCTGCGCCATGCGCATCGCCACCTTCAACGTCAACGGAATCGCCGCGCGCCTGCCGCGCCTTCTCGAATGGCTCGAGAGCCGAAAGCCGGACGTGGCCTGCCTGCAGGAAGTGAAGTGCATCGATGAGCGCTTCCCGGCGGCGGATATCGAGGCGCTCGGCTATCACGTCCTCGTCCACGGTCAGAAGGGCTTCAACGGCGTCGCGATCCTCAGCCGCGAGCCCGCAGCCGAAGTGCAGCGCGGGCTTCCCGGGGACGACGCAGATGAGCAGGCGCGTTATCTCGAAGCCGATGTAAACGGTGTTCGCATCGCTTCGATCTATCTGCCGAACGGCAATCCACAGCCGGGGCCGAAGTTCGACTATAAACTCGCGTGGATGAAGCGGCTGGAAGCGCGCGCGGCGCTGCTGCTGGCCTCTGAAATGCCTACGGTGCTTGCCGGCGACTACAATGTGGCGCCCGAAGACCGCGACGTGTTCAGTATGCAGGCGATGGCGAACGACGCGCTCGTGCAGCCCGAATCCCGCGCCGCGCTACGCCGGATCGTCCATCAGGGCTGGACGGAAGCGCTGCGCGCCGTGCACCCGTCGGATGACCATCTCTATACGTTCTGGGACTATCAGGCGGGCTGCTGGCCGCGGAACGCGGGCCTGCGCATCGATCATTTTCTGCTCTGCCCGCGCGTCGCCGACCGGCTTACGAACGCGACCGTGGACCGCGAGGCGCGCGGGGCGGAGAAGGCCTCCGACCACGCGCCGGTCTGGATCGATATCGCTTAGAGCGCCTTTTCGTAGACCCGGTAGGTCTTCGTGATCTTCGATTCGATGATCTCGGCGATCGACTTCATCGGGCCGTTGTCATCTAACACCCAGCCAAGTTCGCCCTGCGTCGCGCCGTAAACGCTGACGGCTGTGCGGCGGATGTGCTCGACCATCATCAGCGCCATGAAGCTGGCAAGGCGGCTGCCCTGCATCGATTTGCGCACGCCCATCAGCGGCACACGCATCCGGCGGACCTTCGGCGCGCGCAGCCGCCAGAGCAGCTTCGCCCAGCCGAACGGCAGCAGCTTGCCGTCGAGGTCGGCAGTCATCTCGTTGACATCGGGCAGCGTGATCATGAAGGCCACGGGCTCGCCGTCCACCTCGCAGATGCGGATCAGGTCTTCGAAGACGATCGGCTTCAGCTTCTTGCCGACATACGCCACTTCCGAAGGGGTCAGCGGGATAAAGCCCCAGTTGTCGGACCAGGCATCGTTCAGGATGTCGAGGATTAGCGCGGCTTCGGAATCGAAGCGGGACTTGTCGACATTGCGCATTCGGATGCGGCTGGATTTCTCCGCCGCCGCAACGATCCGGTTGAACGCGGGCGGGAATCCGGTCGCGATCGGCAGTTCGTAGGTGTGCAGATCCTTCACACCGGCGTAGCCGCTGCCTTCGACCAGCGCTTCGTAATAGGGCAGGTGGTGCCCCATCATGACCGTGGGCGGCAGTTCGAAGCCGCTGACGAGGAGGCCGGGCTCATCCCAGATCGAAAGGCTGAACGGTCCGAGAGAGCGTGTCATGCCCTTTTCCCGTAGCCAGCTTTCCGCCGTCTCCAGCAGCGCCGTGGCAACCGCTGGATCGTCGACACACTCGAACATGCCGAACTGGCCGGTGCCCGCGCCCATGTGCTTCAGCACGAGCTGGTCGACCTGCGCGGAGATGCGCCCGACGGGCTTTCCATCCCGCCATGCCAGCCAGAGAGCGGCCTCGGCGTGCTCGAACCACGGGTTACTCTTCGCGCCCCCGATCAGGCCGTGCACCTCACTCTTCAGTGGCGGCACCCAGTTCGGATCATCGGCGTAAAGCGCCCAGGGCAGATCCACGAACGTCTTGCGGTCGGCCGCGGTCACGACCGGCCGGATAGAGATGCCGCCCCCCATGCCGAGAATCAGGCCGCTTTTTTTATGCGCTGGCGCGGATGGCCCTCGGCGACGCCGCCGGACATCGATGCCACCCACGGCCATTTCTCGGCAGCCTGCGGTGTGTAGCCGAGGTTGAACACCGTCTCGCTCTTCTCCGGGCGTTCGGGGCGCTGGTAATAGGTGCCGAAAACCTTGTCCCACACGAAGCTGGTGATGCCGAAATTGCCATCCTCGTCATGGAAATGATGTTCCATGTGGCGCGTTTTCATCTCGACCAGCCACGGCGAGCGCGGCTTGTAGGAGAGATGCTGGATGCAGTGACAGAATTCGTAGAAGCAGGTGGTGAGCAGCCCGGCGCCGAAGCCCCAGGCCGCGCCGCCGATGCCGCCGATCGCGTAGCCGACGGGGATGGTGACGATCGCGATGGTCGGTAGCGTCGTGTAGAGCGCGCCGAACAGCACCTCGAGGTGGTTCGGGTCCTGATGGTGATCGTAGTGAATGCGCTTCCACGTCCGCGCCGTCAGCGGCGACTTGAACATCCAGTTGCTGTGGAGGACGTAGCGGTGCAGCAGGAACCACGCCAGCGGATAGGCCGCGACGGCGATGGCGGCGGAGGCCGCGCCGCGCAGCAGCGTCGTGGGATAGGCATAAGCGACATAGGCGCAAGCCACCGTCAGCAGCAAATACGCCTGAATGGCGTAATACTGGAAATACGCGACGACGAGCTCGCGGAACGTCATCTTCGACAGATTGTGGCTCTTGCTCCACATGCCGAGCCGATAGCCCTTGAGAAGCTGCATACCTTTGATCCTGTGCACTTCGCGGCCTTGGCCGCAGCCTGATGCCGCCTGTATTTCGTCGCAATACGGCATATTTAGGACCGCACTGTGGTCGATGCCAGTGCATGGGACGCGGAAACGCCAGTGAGAAACCCAGCGATCGCCGCCGCTGCACGTGCCGATGCGCCGCTCCAATCGCCGCCGACGGCAGCGGACACCGCGGCGTTCTGCCGCGCGCTGTAGGCGGCGTGCGCCGCGCCCGCGCGCGTAATGGCGGGGAGAACGTCGGAGAGGTCCGTCACCACATCGCCAAAGTGCCAGAAGGCGTAATTCGGATCATCCTTCCAGTCCGCGCCTGTGCTATCGAGGAACACGCAAGGACGGGGGCGGGCAAGGAACTCGTAAACCTGGCTGCTGACATCGCCCAGATAGATGTCGGCGGCGTTGGTATACGTCATGTCGCACGAACGCGCAGACCCGGCGTCGACGATGAGGCGGCCGGGAATGGCACGCGCCTCGAACGCCGCGCGTTCCGCTGCTGATGCGCCCTCGAACAGCCGAATATGCGGCGCGACAATCAGGTTGAATTCGGATTGCGCCGCGAACGCGTCGATAATCTGCGCGCCCCAGCGCGGCCACGAGCCGAGCCTCCCATCGAAATGAGGATTGTACAGCACGGTGGGCCTGTCGTTGTCGAACAACTTTGGACGACCCGCGCCGAGACGTTCGAGCGCGTCGAGTTTCGTCGAACCGGACACCGCGATACGCGACTTCGAGACGAGGCCTGCGTCCGTCATGCGGCGGGCGTCCTTCTCGCCCGATACGATGACGAAATCGAACAGCCGCAGCCGGGGTTCGAAACCGCGCGCGCGATCCCCTGCGCCATGCGGAATGTGGATGAGCAAGGGACACCCCGGCAGCTTCTTCAGGATCGTCGATGTCCGCTCGGTGAGAACGACCGCATCGAAGCTGGAAAGACGTCCCTTGTTCGCCAGAAGGCGGGGCAGTTTCATTGCACGCAGCCCGGGAATGATCCTGCCCATCAGCACGGACCAGCGCGGCGCAGGAAAATCGGTAATCAAGAGGCGCGAATCGGGCCACGCACGCGCGACCTCTTCAAGCATGCGGCGCTCGTCGTCTTGGGTAACGAAGCAGGTGACTTCAAAGCGCGGATCGCGTCCAAGCTCCGCCGCGACGGATGCGCTGTGTAGCACTTGGTGCGCGCCGCCGACGAACAGGAAAGCGACACGCTTGGGGGCCATAATACGTCCTATTGAGGGCTGGATAGCCCCAACGTTCTTCCGCTCCGGCCAAGGTTTTGCCGTTCGCGCTCCGTCAGCACGAACCGCAGCCCGAGCCAGACGAGAACCAGCGCCGCAACGATAGGCAGGAGGATGTCGAGCCACAAGGGAAATGGCTGGTGGTGGCCGAGCAGCGCCCAGATCAGCAGCGACGATCCGCCGATGATCGCGAAGCCTCGTCCGAATGGTGCTTCGAAGGGATGGAGGCGGTCGGTGTACCAGAGTTCTGCAAGCGCCAGCCATTCCATCACGAACACGCCGCACGCGACGCCCCAGGCCATCGCCATGGCTGCATCGCCTTCCCACAAAAGCCACGTGACGAGCAGCCAGACGACACTGCCGAGCACAGCGTTCGTGGTCGGCAGGATGCGAGGTTGCAGCATCTGGAGAATGCCGTTTGCCGGCCCGGCGATGGAGTTGATACCGCGCGCCAGCGTCAGCACGATGATGAGCGGCGCCGCGGCGGCGGCTTCACGTGGGAACAGCAGAAGGATCGGCCCCGCGAGTAGGGCGAGGAGCAGCGCCATCGGCAGCAGCAGGATCATCGAAAGCCGCGATGCAAAGCCGTAAATGGGATTGATGCGGCCCTTGTCGTACATCGCCTGCTCGGCCGCGAGCGGCTGTATGACATAATGCAGGCTGTGCCGCACGATGAGCGGGATCGAAGCGATCTTGCGCGCGATTCCGAAAAGTCCCGAGGCGCTGGCCCCGGCGGCGCCTGGAAGCATCCAGTTGAGGAGCAGCGGCGGCACGTCCGAAAAGGCGCGCGCTGCGATATTGGCGGGCAGGATTCCGAACCCCGTGCCGAGAAGATCGCCGAGCACGTCGCGGTCGAAGGGCGCGTGGAGAAGCAGGCGCACGTCGTAATAGCGGCTGAGCAGCCGCCAGCCGAGCAGCGCGGTGATCGTGAGAGAGGCGAGGTGCGCAACGATCAGGCCCATCGTCATCCATCCCGCAAGCCAGGCGGCGCCGGCCATCACCAGCCGGACGATCTGTTCCCAGAAAATCCGCAGCCGGACTTCGGGGCCAAACGCCTTGCGCGCCCGCGCGGCGGAGGTGGCGAGTTCCACGAATGTCCAGAGCGGCAGTGCCCATGCGAACACGCCGACGGCAAGCACGAGACTGTCCTTGTCTTTCGGCGCGGCGTTGAACAGCGCGGCGACCGGCGCTGCAAACACGCTGACACCGATCGCGATCAGGACGCTCGGCACCATGCCCAGGATGAGCGCAGTCTTCAGCGCACTGTGCGCCCGGTCCTCGCTTGTCGCCTGGGGGATGGTGCGCTGCATGGCGCTTGTCATCGCAAGATCGGCGACGTTCGATACGATGTTCACCGCCGCCCACAGAGCCATGTATATCCCGTAGGTGGCCAGCCCGAACATCCACACAAAGGCCGGCTGCGCCACCGCCTCGATCAGAGCGCCGAGCCTGGCCATCGCAACCACGCCCGCACTCCTCACAACTGCTTTTTTGCTGATACCCCTTCCGCTCGAACGGTCGGCGTGTGTCATTCTTCGGTCCTGAACAGCACCGCTTCGCCGACGAGGAAGAACAGCAGGAACGGCGCCCAGCCCGCGGCCCATGGCGGCACTGTGCCGAACTCGCCCATCGCCACCATGAAATTGTCGGCAACGAAATAGGCAAAGCCGAGCGCCATTCCGACGACCGCGCGGGCGAAGAGCCTGCCCGAACGGGCGAGACCGAACGCCGTGACGGCGCCGAGCAACGGCATCAGCACGGCCGAAAGCGGCAGCGACACTTTGTGATAGAGCGCAACGCGCAGCGAATCCGTGCCGCGTCCCACCGATTCCAGAAGGCGTGTCTGCTTCCAGAGATCGGCGATGTTTGTCCGGTCCGGATCGGGAGCGCGCATCGTGAAGCGGTCGGGCTCGATGCCCGTGCCCAGCCGGATTTCCGGTGCGCGGGAGAGCGCGCCGGTGCGCACCGTGAAGATGCGGACGTCGTTCAACAGCCAGGCGTTGCCGTCCGGGCGGCCGCTTTTCGCGGTGATGATCTGACGCAGGCGGCTGCCGTCGCGGCGGTCGACGCGCACATCGTGCAGCTCGGTCTCCTTGCCGCTTCCCGTCACGCTGTCGGCATGGATGATCTCGCGCCCCTCGCGTACCCACACGTCGGTGAGCGGATTCGTGTCGATTTCCGCATCGCGCCGGTATTCAGCCTTTTCCCACGCGATGAGTTCGGCATTCGTCCGCACCAGAACCAGCTCGTTGAAGGTGAAGTGAAACAGCGAAAGCCCCAGCGCTGCCGCCATCATCGGGTAGAGGATCTGGTGCGCGGAAAGCCCGGCGGCGCGGAAGATCGTCACTTCGCTGTTCTGGCTCAGCGTCGCCATCGTCACGAGCGCGCCGAGCAGCACGGAGAAGGGCAGGAATTGCGAAATGAGCTGCGGAACGCGAAGCTGCACATAGCGCAGCAACTCGGCGTTGCCGTTGCCGTCGATGGCCAGGATCTTGTTCGATTCCGTGAGCAGGTCGAGCGTCTGCAATATGGCGACGAGGCCGATCGCGAACGCGAGCGTGCGCATCATGAACAAGCGCGCCGTATAGGTCGCGATGGTCGGCGAGGGCCAGAGCGAAAGCGCGCTGCTCATGCGGTTTTCGCCCGCGCGAAACGGCGGCGGATCAGGCGCCACAGGCTGACGATCCACTTGGTGACGATGCCCGCGCCGCGCTCGATCATCGCGATCGGCTGGCCGCCCGGCACGTTCGCGAGTACGTGGAAGAACCACGCGCAGAGCAGGCTGAAGGCAATGAAACTGCCCCACTGGCTGAGCACGATATCGGCTTTCCCCGCGGCGCCGGATCGCTCTGCGGCCTCTGAAATCTCGTTGTAGACGATAAGGATGGTGAGCGCCGCGAACACGCCGACTGCCGAGGTCGATCGCTTCGGCGGCACCGCGAGCGCCACCGCGAGCAGCGGGATCACCATCACCGCGAACACTTGCACCAGTCGCCGGTGGAGGTTTGCGCGCACCGCCTCCCGATTTTCCTCGGTGGTGGTGCCTTGGCCGAGATAGCCGACACGGTAGAGCTCGGGAAGCGTCAGCTCGTTGTCGTCGGCTTCGGCGCCGCGAATGCGGAACAGCTCGATCTGTGGCAGGTCGATGGGCAGGTCGTGCATACGGAAGGTCAGCACGCGCGGCTGCTTGTAGCCGGGCGCGTCGTGCACGAGCGTGCCGTCGGTGAGCCGCAGGAGGATAACGTCCGGATCGTCGGTCGCAAGGAATGTGCCCCGCGCGGCGGTGACGGAAACGGTCTTGCCGTCCGCGCTCTGGCCGCTGACGAAGATGCCGCGCAGGTCGCGGCCGTGGTCGCGGCTTTCCTCGACACGGATCGTCGTGTTGCGCGCAACCTGCACGAACTCGCCCACATCGATCGTGGCGCCGAGCGCGCCCGAGCGCAGCTCGAACTCCAGCCCCTCATAGGCATAGCGGCTGATCGGCTGGATGAAGCCCACGATGAGCAGCGTCAGGAGGCCAAGGAGCAGCGCGTACATATAAGGCACGCGCAGCATCCGCATGTAGCTGATTCCCACGGCGCGCATCGCGTCGAGTTCGCTCGAAAGCGCCAGATTCCGGAAAGCGAGCAATATGCCCAGAAGAAGGCCGACCGGGATTCCAAGGCCGAGATACTGCGGAATGAGGTTGCCGAGCATACGCCAAACGACCGATGCAGGCCCGCCTTCGTTCACCACGAAGTCGAACAATTTCAGCATCTTCTCCAGCAATAGCAGCATGGCCGCGATCATCAGTGTCGCGAACAGCGGCACCGCGATCAGCCGCGCCATGTACCTGTCGAACTGGGCCAGCATCTCTTGGTTTTGTCGATCCTTGGTCAAATTTTGGCCGCAAGCGGACCCGATACCACGGTGAGACAGGGATGCATCAACAATTTGGTGATTCGAAAAAGGGGGAAGGTCGAGGAGGTTCATGGTGCTGAAGCGTTCATATGCGATTTTCCCGGGGCTGATCCGTTCGCTCGTTGCGACGACGGCTGTTCTTGGCGCATTTTCAGCACCTGCGGCCGCCCAGACAATCATCGGCCCTGAAGCCGCGGCCTGCGCGCCGGGCGCGCGCGGACCGGCTGCGCTTGTTCGCGTTTACGGCTTCAAGGATCGCGTCGGGAAGCTCCGCGTTCAGCTTTACAGCGACAACCCCGACGAGTTCCTCGAAAAGGGCAAGAAGCTGAAGCGCATCGAACTGCCTATGACTGGGACGGGCGACATGAACGTCTGCATGGCGCTGCCCCGTTTCGGCGAATTCTCGCTGGCCGTGCTCCACGACCGCGACATGAACGGCAAGCTTTCTGTTTCGAAGGATGGTGTCGGCTTTTCGGGCAATCCGAAACTCGGCCTGTCGAAGCCCGACTATGAGGACGCGATGTTCGTCGCGCGCGACGGTGTCACCGTCGTGGATGTCATCCTGAACTATCGTCAGGGGCTGTTCTCCGTGAAACCCCTTGTAGCAAGGCGCGACTGAATATGGCCTGTGTCGCGCTCCTATCCAACCCGCGCTCGACCGGTAACAAGTCGGTATTGCCGCGCATTCGGGAGTTCGTGGCGCAGCATCCCAATATCTTCCACTACGAGGTGGGGGATATCTCCGAAGTGCCGGATGCGCTCGCCATGATTGCGCGCGTGAAGCCCGCCGTGCTCGTCATCAACGGCGGCGACGGCACCGTGCAGGCGGCGCTCACCGAAATCTACAACGGCCACCACTTCAAGGGCGCAGTGCCGCCGCTCGCGGTGCTGCCGAACGGCAAGACCAACCTTATCGCGCTCGATCTCGGTGCCGGCGCCAATCCGGTCGAGGCGTTGTCGAACATCCTCAAGATCGTTGAGACGGGTGTCGATCCGCACGTCGTCGCGCGACAGCTCATCGCGCTCAGCGACGGCATCGCGGCGCGCCCCGTGTTCGGCATGTTCCTCGGCGGGGCCGGCCTCGCCGAAGCGATCCTGTTCTGCCGCAACAAGATCTATCCGCTCGGCCTGCCGAACTGGGTCAGCCATCTGATCGCAACGATCGTCGTGATCGCGAGTGTGCTCGTCGGTGCGGGTGCGCGGTGGAATCCGGTGCGGCCGAGCCCGATGCGTGTGTCACTGCAGCGGGACGGCGTGCCGGTCGAAGGCAGTTTCCTCGTGCTGATGGTGACGACGCTCGAGCGCTTGCTGCTCAATTTCGCTACGCCGTTCAGCGATCGTGCCGGCCCCCTGAAGCTGATGGCGATCGAGCAGCGCCGGGCAACGGTGTTGAAGGCGCTGGTGTCCGCACTTGCCGGGCGGCTCGGCAGCGCGCGCTTCAATGGCCTGCATCTGAGGCGTGGTGACGAGATCCGTATCGAGGGCAAGCGCGCGAGCGTCATCCTCGATGGAGAGCTTTATGAGGCGGGCGAGGGTCATTCGATCGTGCTGACGCCGACCGCGCCGGTGTCCTTCCTCAACCTCGCGGCATGACGGCACTCGTGCCGCTTGTCGCGGCCGAGCTGGAAACGCCAGCCGCTCCTGAAGTCTCTGATTTCGCGAGGGCGATCGCGGAGCGATGCGGGGGCGCCGCACAGGCCGTGCTGTTCTATGGCTCGTGTCTCAGGAGCGAGGACCTCGGCGATTCGCTGCTCGATTTCTACCTGCTCGTCGATTCCTACGACCGCGCCTACACGCGCCGCTGGATGGCGACGGCCAACCGGCTGATCCCGCCGAATGTTTTCTACGCGGAGCACGAAGCGCTGCGCGCCAAGTTCGCGGTGATGACGGTCGAAGATTTCGCCCATGCCTGCTCACCGGATTGCGACAATGTTTCGGTGTGGGCGCGCTTCGCGCAGCCCGCGCGGCTTGTGTGGGTGCGCGGCGATGCAGCCCGCGCGCGCGTGATCCGCGCGGTTGCGACAGCCGCGCCGACATTGCTGAAGACCGCGCGGCCGATGCTCGACGATGATCTCAGTGTCGAGGCGCTGTGGACCGGCGCCTTCGCGCTCACCTACGCCTCCGAACTCCGGTCGGAACGGGCCGGGCGCGGCCAGTCGATCTTCGAAACCGATCCCGCGCGCTACACCGCCTTCACCGCGCCCGCTATCGCGGACAGCGATCTCGCGGCGGAAGTGCGCGGCGGCATCGTCCACTTCCGCGCGGATGCCGATCGCAAAGCGGGCGAACGCGTGTGGGCGAGACTCCGCCGCCGGGGCAAGCTGCTTTCGGTGCTACGGCTCGCGAAGGCCAGCTTCACCTTCACGGGTGGCGTCGATTATATCGCGTGGAAGGTGAATCGCCATGCGGGCGCGGGCATCGTCGTGAAGCCCTGGCACCGCCGCTTTCCGATCCTTGCCGGGCTCGTGCTGCTTCCGAAGCTGATCCGCAAGGGCGCGATACGGTAATCGCGATCGAAATTCTCGCAGCGGCAATCCGAAGCTCGACTTCTGTGACGGCTTCGTCAAAAAAGTGGAAACATCCGTTCGGGTGATCTTTCGAGGGGAGGCCCGTATCCAAACGCGAACCACCGAGATCGCTCCGGGTATCCACCGCGTGTCGACACATATCGCCGATATTGCGCCGCCCGCGGGTTTCACATTCAATCAGTTCCTGATCATTGCCGATGAACCCCTGCTGTTTCATTGCGGGCCCCGGTCGCTCTTCGCATCAGTCTCGTCAGCCGTCGCTGCCCTCCTGCCGCTTGATCGCCTCCGCTGGATCAGTTTCGGGCATATCGAGGCCGATGAATGCGGTGCGATGAACCTGTGGCTTGAAGCCGCGCCCGGCGCACAGGTCGTTTACAGCCCGCTTGGATGCAATATCTCGGTCAATGATCTCGCGGACCGTGCGCCTCGGGCGCTTGGCGAGGACGAGGTGATGGATCTTGGCGGCAAGAGTGTTCGGCTTGTTCCCACGCCGCATGTTCCGCACGGCTGGGAGGCGCAGATGCTCTACGAGGAAACGACTGCCACACTCTTTTGCGGGGATGTGTTCACGCAGGTCGGGGACGGTGAGGCCGTAACAGCAAGCGATATTGTTCCTGCAGCCATGGCCGCAGAAGACATGTTCGGGGCGACCAGCCTCACGCCCGATACCGCGCCAACGCTGCGCCGACTGGCGGATCTGGCGCCCAGCCTGCTCGCCGTCATGCACGGCTCATCCTTCCGCGGAGACGGGGCGAAGGCGCTTCGCAGGCTGGCCGACGAATACGAGCGGCGCCTGAACGTCGCGGCTATGCGTTGAGCGGAATCCCCGCGATCCCGGCTGCCTGCACGAAGCGATCGATGATGATGTCCACCTGCTCGGCACGGTGTTCGGCGCACAGCGAGCAGCGCAGCAGGAACATGCCGGCGGGCGTAGCCGGCGGGCGCGCCATGTTAACGTAGACGCCAAGCTCGATGAGCGCGCTCCACATGCGCGCGCAGGCTTCCTGGCCCGGCATAAGCACTGCGATGATCGCGCTTTCCGCCGTCTCGGTGGCGATGGTGAAGCCCTTGGCTTTCAGCCCGCCATGCAGTTTGCGGCTGTTTTCCCACAAATGTTGGCGCTTGTTATGCGCGTGCTTCAGCTTGCGGATCGATGTCGCCGCCGTGGCGACGACGCTCGGCGGCAGCGAGGCGGTGAACACATAAGGCCGGCAGACGAGACGCAGCACCTCGAACTTCGGGTGGTTGGAAACGACGAAGCCGCCCACCGTGCCCACCGATTTCGAGAAGGTGCCGACGACGAAATCGACGTCCGCCTCAACGCCTGCCGCCTCGTAAACGCCGCGCCCGTTCGGGCCGAAGAAACCCATGCCGTGTGCCTCGTCGACGACGACCATCGCGCCGTGTTTCTTGGCGACCGCGACCATTTCTCTGAGTGGCGCGATGTCTCCGAGCATCGAATAGACGCCTTCGAGGACGACGAGCTTGCCCGCCTCCGGCGGCAGCCGACCGAGACGCTTGTCGAGGTCCTCCACGCTGTTGTGCCGGAAGCGTACGATGTCGGCGTTGCCCATCGCGCAGCCGTCGTAGATGGATGCGTGGCTGTCGGCATCGAGGATGATGTATTCGCCCCGCGCGGCCATCGTCGCCATCAGGCCGAGGTTCGCCTGGTAGCCGGTGGAGAACACCATCGCGTGGCTGGTACCGTAGAAATCCTTGAGCGCTTCCTCGACCTCGCGGTGGCCCTGATAGGTGCCGTTCAGCACGCGGCTGCCGGTGGTTCCTGCGCCGAATTCGTCGAGCGCCTGCTTGCCCGCCGCGATCACGTCGGGGTCGAAGGTCATGCCCATGTAATTGTAGGTGCCGACGAGAATGGTCTCGCGCCCGTTCACCGTCGCTTCGGTGGGGGAGTGGACGTGCTCCATCACGAGATTGAACGGGTCGTTGACCCCCGTCGCCAGTAGCGCCGCCTTTTCAGCAATGATCGGGTCGAATTTATCGAAAAGATCGCCCATCGTCTCGCCTCAGCCGTTCACGATCTTGGCGACGGCATCGGCAAGCTGGCCGATCGTCTCCAGCTCAGGGAGCAGGTTCATCGGCAGGATGATGTCGTATTCGTCCTCGATGTTTGCGACGAGGTCCATCACGGTGAGCGAGTCCAGCTCAAGATCGCTCGCGAAGCTCGTGTCCTCGGAAAGCGCGATCCCCTTGCGGTTCAGCGGCTCGATCAGTTCCATCAGCTTGGGGAGGATGGTGTCGCGTGTGTGCGCCATGCGTATGTCCTGAAATGTCGTTGCGGTTCGATGCCAATAGATTGTGGCAGGGGATAGGCAGGCGCGCGGCCTAAATCCAGCCTGCGCTTCTATACCATTCGGCTGTTCGCGCGATGCCTTCGGCGGCAGGCACCTCAGGCGCCCAGATGCCGAGTGCGCGCAAGGGGGCGCTGTCCGCCACCCAGTCCGGATGCGCGAGATAGCGCGCGCGGTCGAAGCTGAGCGCCGGCAGGCGCCCGGCAAGCTTCGCGCCGAGCGTATCGATCGCTGCGCCGAGCTTGAGCGCGGCCGGGGGAAGAGGGACATAAGTCGGCGTCTTGCCGAGCGCCGCGGCAATGTGCGCGGCCATCTCGCGATGGCTGAGGCCGCCCGGCGTTCCGTCGTCGATTTCGAAAATGCCGCTTGATGTCGGGTTTTCGGCAAGTGCCAGCAGCGCGCGGGCGAGGTCGGCGACCTCGACGATGGAAAAGCGCCCGCTGCCCGGCAGCAGCGCCCAGCCACGTGCGACGAGCTTGTAGAGGTTCGCCGTCTCGCGGTCGCCAGGCCCATAGACAGCGGGCGGGCGCACGATCGCCGCATCGGGGCGGGAGGTTTCGACGAGCGCGTCGGCGGCGGCCTTGGTGTTCCCGTAGATCGAGAGCGCCGGCTCGCGCGCTGCGAGCGAGGAGACATGCACAAAGCGCTGCACGTCGCGGCTCGCCGCCAACATCGCACGCGTGCCCTCGACATTGCCTGCAGCAAACTCCAGCGGCGTGCGGGCGTTGATGATGCCCGCGACATGGATCACCGCATTCGCGCCCTCTGTCAGGCGGGAGAGCGCATCGCGATTACCGAGATCGCCCGCAACCCATTCGACGCCAGGCCGTTCCGGTTGGGCGCGGCGCGCAAGCGCGCGAACCGCGTGGCCCTTTTCAAGCGCAAGATCGATCAGCTTCGACCCGACGAAGCCGGTTCCGCCGGTGATGGCGAGTGTCGTCATGCGCGGGGCGGCGTCAGGCCGCGATGTCGAAGGGCTGGATTTGGCCGGAGAGGTAGAGCGCGCGCGCCTTGGAGCGGCTGAGCTTGCCCGAGCTGGTGCGGGGCAGCGTGCGCGGGGGGACCAGTTCGACGATGCAGTTCATGCCGGTGATGGCACGTACCTTGGTCTTGATCGTCTCGCGGAGGTCGGCGCGTTCCGCAGCATCGCTGGTCCGGCACTGCACGAGCACGGCAGGAGATTCTTCGCCGCCTTCCGTGGTAATCGAGAAGGCCGCGATATCGCCCGCCTTGAAGCCGGGAAGCTGCTCGATCGCCCACTCGATGTCCTGCGGCCAGTGGTTCTTGCCGTTGATGATGATCATGTCCTTGGCGCGGCCGACGATATAGAGCGCGCTCTCCAGCATGTAGCCCATGTCGCCGGTATCGAGCCATTCGCCCTGAAGCGCGGCGCGGGTCGAAATCTCATCGCGGAAATAGCCGGTCATGATGCTGGGGCCAGCCACGAATACCTTGCCGATCTGGCGGTCGCCGAGGCGGCGGCCCGATTCGTCGCGGATTTCGATTTCCATGCCCGGCAGCGCGACGCCGCAGTTCACGATCGCGCGCATCCGGCCGGTGCCCGCGCCCGCATCTTCGCGCTCGCCCGAAAGCAGACGTTCGTCGACGAGATCGGTGACGATGCCGGCGCCCACCGGAGAAATGGTGACGGCAAGCGTCGCTTCGGCGAGGCCATAGCTCGGGAGGAACGCACCGCCCGAAAACCCGGCGGGCGCGAACGCTTCGACGAAGGCGTTCATCACGTCCGGGCGGATCATGTCGGCGCCGTTGCCGGCGACCCGCCAACGTGACAGGTCGAAACGCTCGGCGACATCGGTCTGGCTGGAGACGCGTCGGGCGCAGATGTCGTATCCGAAGGTCGGCGAATAGGAGAGGCTGTGGCCCTCGTTGCGCGTGATGAGCGCGAGCCACGACAGCGGACGGCGCGCGAAATCCTCGGTCGCGAGGTAGTCGGCGGAAACCTGGTTCGCGATCGGCGCCATCAGGCAACCGACGAGGCCCATGTCGTGATAATAAGGCAGCCACGAAATGACACGGTCGTCGCGCTGCAGTTTCACGCCCACGGCATGGCCATTGAGGTTCGCGAGCAGCGCCTCGTGCGTGATTTCCACGCCGTGCGGGAAGCGCGTCGAGCCGCTGGAATACTGGAGATAGGCGATGTCGGCCTTGCGCGCCGAAGGCAGCGCGGCGGGCTTTGCTTCGCGCGCCATGAAGTCCAGCCAGTCGTGCGCAGTGCGGCAGCGCAGGCCGTGCGCGGCTTCCGCCACGATCGCGGCGAGGCCGGACGGTGCGAACGCGATCTCGGGATCGCACGACGTGAGCTGGCTGCGAATCTGCTCTACATAGCCTTCGCGTCCGCCGAACGAGGTCGGCAGCGGCAGCGGCACGGGCAGCGCACCGGCGTATATGGCGCCGAAGAACAGGCTCACGAAATCCGCGCTCGTCTCAGCGATCAGCGCCACGCGGTCGCCCGGCTTGATGCCGGCGGCGATCAGCCGGTAGGCGTTGGCAGTCGCATCGACCTTGAGGTCCGCGAACGTCAGGACGCGCGCGAGCCGTGCCCGCGCATCGAAGAAGTTGAGGCCGCGGTTGCCCTGCGCCGCATAATCCAATGCTTCGCCAAGCGTGTTGAAATCCGCCAGACGGCGCGGCAAATCGTCGAGCGTCGGCGTTGGCGCCAGCGCCGTTTCATCGGCGCCGGACAGCGCAAGCGCGCTCGAATCCGAAGTGCGATTCAGCAAGTCCCCGAACCTCCTCAGCTCTTCTCGGCGCAGCGGCGGCTTTTTCTCGCCGCTCATAAACCTCGCCAAATACACGACTCCTTGGCCACTTGCAAAACAGGCCAGCGTCAGCCTTTGCCGGAATGTGACGTTCAAAATTGGGTCCGACTATGGCAGGAACATGGCGTGCGTACCGAAAAAAGCCGAAAACCGCCCACGCCGCTCGATGAAGAAGCGCTTCGCGCGCTCGCGCTCAGGTATGTGGAGCGCTACGCGACCTCTGAAGGCAAGCTGGCATCCTACCTCAGCCGGAAGCTGCACGAGCGCGGCTGGGCCGGGGAGCGCGACGCCGACGTGGACGCCATCGTCGCGCGTTTCGCGGAGTTGCGTTACGTCGACGATCGCACGTTCGGGGAGGCGCGGGCGCGGGGGCTTGAGCGGCGCGGCTACGGCGCGCGACGAATCGGGCAGGATCTGCGCGCGGCGGGCCTTGCCGAAGACCTGCGGGGCGAGATCACGGGCGCGGTCGATGCGCGCGGTGCGGCCATGGCCTACGCGCGCCGCAAGCGCTTCGGCCCGTTCGCGCGGGAAGCGCCTGATCGCGCAGTGCGGCAGAAGCAGTTCGCGGCGATGCTGCGCGCGGGCCACGATTCGCGCGTGGCCGCCGAGATTCTTGATATGCGGGACGTGGACCCCGATTACGTGTAGCGCGCCCGTGCCGCCGCGAGGGCTTCGGGCGTGTCGACATCCATGAAGATCGCGTCGCTCTCCACCGGCACCTCCACGATATCGTCCGCGAACTCGGCGAGCAGCGCCTTGCCGCCCACGTCGCCTTCAAGACCTCGCAGCCGCGCGAAATAGCGCCGGCCCCAGGCCACGGGATTGCCGCGCTTGCCGTTGTGCACGGGCACCGCGATGCGGTTCGCGTCCGCAGCTGCCGCGAGGCTTTCGATATGCCCCGCGCTTAGCTCCGGCATGTCGCCCAGCAGCACCAGCGCTGCCGACCAGTCTTCGGGCACGGCGGCGATGCCCGCTGCGAGCGATTGGCTCAGACCGTCAGCGTAGCGCGCAGCGTGGACGCTCGGCACACCGTAGTGCCCCGCTAAGGTCGCGATTTCCGCTTCGGCGTTGCCCGTGACAACGATCGCGGGAAGTCCGGTCCCTTCCACCGCCTCGAGCACGTGCGCGAGCACCGGCTTGCCGCCGAGGTCCGCGAGCAGCTTGTTCGCGCCCATGCGCACGGAACGTCCTGCCGCGAGCACAACAGCGCCGACGGTGCTCCCCGCCGCCGGTTTCGGGCGTGGTTCCGGGCGAGGAACATCTGCCAGCAATCCGCCTGCACCCATGCGGGCGATGTCCTGGCCGCTGACGTCAAGGCCCGCCCACAGCCGTTCCAGAACCCAATCGAAGCCGTTGCGGCGCGGGCTCCGCGCACAGCCCGGAAGGCCGATCACGGGCCGAGTGCCGATGTGCGCAAGGCACAGGAGGTTGCCGGGGTCGACCGGCATCCCGAGCCGCAGCACGGCCCCGCCTGCCTGTTCGATCGCGGCGGGAATTACGTCGCGCCGGTCGCTGATCGCCGAGGCGCCGCTGATGAGGACGATGTCGGCCTCCGCTGTTTCGGCAAGCGCGGTGGTGAGGGCCTCTTCCGTGTGCGTACAACGCATTTCGCGCCATGCGGAGAGCCCTAGCGCGGCGCAGCGTGCCTCCGTCACCTCGGCGGTTTTGGCGAGCAGCTTCGCGGCCGTCCCGGGAAGTGTCGTTTGGATGAAGGAAACGCGACGTCTGCCGAACGGAGCCAGCCGCAGGACGCCTTTCGCGGTTCTGGCGGCGTTTAGGGTCAGGGCCTCGGGCGCGGCGAAGGGGATGATCTTCACCGTCGCGACAATCTCGCCCTTTGCGACGGGCGCGAACGGGGCGAGCGTTCCCAATGTCACCGCCTCGTCGTAGGCATTCACGGCATCGATTGCGGTCGATTCCACGAGCAGCAGACCGGCTGCGTCGGCAACGATGTTGGCGCGGCCATGCGCTGACGGCTGGGCGGTGAGACCGGACGCTGCGGCGGCGGACGCGACCAGTGCAGCGGCGGCGTCCTCGTGCAGATCATCACTTTCGAGCGCCGCCACGACGAGTTCGGCAAGGCCCGCCGCGCGGGCATCTGCAATGTCCGCCGCATCAAGGCGCTTGCCCTTGGCGATCCGCCGCGCGCCGACATGGACCGTGTGGGCGAGATAGGCGCCTTCCGCGCGGTCGAGAGGGGCAGGTCCGAACTTCACGCGCCGCGCCGTACCGCGATCATCTGGGCCGCGATCGACAAGGCGATCTCGGCAGGGTTCGCCGCGCCGATGGCAAGTCCAGCAGGGCCGTGGACGCGCGCCAGCGCCATGTCGTTGAAACCCGCGGCGGCAAGGCGCTCGCGCCGGAGTGCCTGGTTCTTCCGCGACCCGAGCGCGGCGATGTAAAACGCGGGCGAGTTGAGCGCCGCGATCAATGCCGGATCGTCCAGCTTGGGGTCATGCGTCAGTGCGACGATCGCGCTCGCGCCGTCCGGCTTCCAGTCGGCAAGAGCCTCGTCGGGCCAGCGCGGATCGACTGCGACGTGTGCGAAGCGCTCAGCGGCGGCAAAGCTGCCGCGCGGATCGACAACGAGCGGCACGTAGCCCAGCAGCTCAGCCATCGGAACGAGTGCCTGCGCGATATGGACCGCGCCGACGATCATCAGGCGTCCAGCCGGTTCGTAAAGACGCACGAAACCTTCGCCTTCACCCTCGCTGGAAATACCATCGGTATCAGTGGTGACGCGCACGCTTTCGCCCGCAGCAAGGGCTTTGCCTAAGCGTTCGGCGAGGGCAGGGGCGAAGCCCGCTTCGGAGACCGGCTGCACCAGAACCGCGATCCGGCCTCCGCAGGCAAGGCCGACCTCCCAGGCGCGGGCGTCGGCGACGCCGTAGTCGAGGCGCCTCGGCGCATTGTCCACGATCACGTCCGCGGCCGCGGCGATCACGTCGCCCTCAACGCAGCCGCCGCTCACCGATCCTTCGAACAAGCCGTCATCGCGAATCACGAGGTGTGCGCCCACGCGGCGCGGCGCCGAGCCCCACGTCTCGATCACCGTGGCGATTGCGGCCTTGTGCCCCGCGGCAATCCAGCCGCGGAGCGTCGCGATCAGTGCGGCGGTGTCGTCTCCGTTCACAACACCAGCCAAAGCACCAGCGCAGCGACGAGCGCGATAACGATGCTGCCCCACACGGCAGGTGAGAGGCCGGGGGTTTCGTCCGTACACTCCGCGAGATCGGTTTCGGGCAGCAAGACGGGCGCGGGCTCTGCCGCGCCATCGCTTTCCACGCGAGCCTTGAAGGCGGAGAAGAAGGATTCGGCATAAGCCTTTGCCGTGCCTTCGATCAGCCGCGCGCCGAGCTGCGCGAGCTTGCCGCCCACGGTCGAGCTTGCCTGCCAGGCGAGTCGCGTGCCGCCGGGGGCGTCTTCAAGCCTCACAGAGGCCTTACCCTTCGCAAAACCGGCGACGCCGCCTTTGCCCTCACCTGAAATTACATAGGCGTTTGGCGCATCGATCTCCGACAGCTCGACCGCGCCTGTGAACTTCGCGCGAACCGGCCCAACCTTGGCGTTCATCGTGCCTTCGAAGCGGTTTTCCCCTGTGCGCTCAAGCCGTTCCACGCCATCGATGCAGGCGGCCAAAACTTCGGGGTCGTTGAGCGCCGCCCAGACCCGTTCGCGCGGTGCCGCGATCAGGGTCTCACCGTTCAGTTCCATCGGCGCAAATCCTTTGTCTTGTCGCTTTGAAAATTAACTATATAGTTCGTTGTTACGGGGTTTTGTGGTAGCGTTCTTTCTCGGAAAATTAAATGTGCGTCGGAGGGGGTAATGGCCGAGCACGCGTTGCTGCCAGAGGGTGAGCACGTGTCCGACCTTGCCGAAGTCGCCGAGGAATGCCGCGTCGATGGCACGGTAAAGTGGTTCGATGCGGTACGGGGATATGGCTTCATCGTTCCCAGTGATGGGAGCGGCGATGTGTTGGTACACTTTTCCACGTTGCGCGAGGTTGGTCGCCGCACGCTGCCTGAAGGCGCGACAGTCGTCTGCATGGCAGTCGCGCGGGAACGCGGTCGGCAGGCGCGGCGTATCATTGAACTCGATTTGACGACAGCGATCGGGCCTGATCCCGAACTCGTCGTGCAGCGCGCCGCGTCGCGCGTCGATCCGATGCAGCTCATGGACGATGCGGGCGATTACGAACGGCTTGAAGTCAAGTGGTTCAACCGCTTGAAAGGCTATGGTTTTCTCACGCGCGGCGAAGATTCGCACGACATCTTCGTGCACATGGAAACCGTGCGCCGTGCCGGGCTCATCGAACTGATACCGGGCCAGTACGTGATGGCGCGCATCGCGGAGGGCGACAAGGGCCCGCTCGCCGTTGCCATCACGGCGGGAGAGGCATAGAGCCTTTTTCATGATTTCCGTTCGTCAACGGCCGCTGCTTGCGGCCTTCCTGCTCGCGGCCATCGTTTCGGGCTGTGGCAGCAAACCGTCCGCCGCCACGCAGGAACCCGCCGCCGAAGCCGCTGGAGAGCCTGCGGTCCAGCGGCTTCGCACCGTGCCGCTTACGATCGTCACAAACGATGGCAGGCGGCATGTCTACACGGTCGAGGTCGCGCGTACGGCGGACGAGCAGGCGCAGGGGCTGATGTACCGCCGCGCGATGCCGAAGGATGCGGGCATGATCTTCCCGTTCCCGGCGCCGCGCCCGGCGACGTTCTGGATGCGCAACACCTACATTCCGCTCGATATGGTGTTCCTGCTTGCTGATGGGCGCATCGAGAGCATTCTCGCTGATGTTCCGCCTCTCAACGAGGTGCAGCGCAGCTCGCTCGGTCCTGTTGCCGCGGTGCTTGAACTCAATGCCGGAGAGGCTGCACGGATCGGCGTGAGCGCGGGCGATCTCGTCGAATACGACCTTCGGGACTTGCAAGGCGGCACGGAATAAGGCTCTAAGGCGCCAACTGAGGTCAGCGGAGCCGGCAATGGGTCTGTTCAAGTCGATTTTCACCTGGTGGGACGGTCCGACGTGGGGCACGCGCTACATGACGCGTTTCCACGGCGAGGAGGTCGGCCAGGACGCGGAGGGCAACCGCTATTTCCGCAAGCCCGGCAAGCGCGTCGAGCGTCGCTGGGTGATCTATAACGGCCTCAATGAGGCGAGCCGTGTGCCCCCCGATTGGCACGGCTGGCTGCACAAATCGACCGACGTGCTGCCGGGCGACTCGAAGCTGCCGCGCAAGGTGTGGGAAAAGCCGCACCACGCGAACCTCACTGGCACCGCTGCGGCATGGCACCGCCCGGGCACGCTCGCCAGCGAGGCGCCGCGCGCACGCGCGACCGGCGACTATGAAGCGTGGAGCCCCGAAGAGGCATGACCGCGCTGTTCCGGCAGAACCTGATCGAAGCGATCGTCGGTGCGCTTGTCGTCGGCATCGCGGTCGTGTTCGTGCTGTTCTCGTATCAGCGCACGGCAGGCAATGTCGGCGCGGATCGTTATCGCGTCTCGGCGTTGTTTCCGAATGCCACGGGCGTTGCGGTCGGCACCGATGTGCGCGTCTCCGGCATCAAGGTGGGATCCGTCGTCGATCAGTCGCTCGACCCGGACACGTTCCAGGCACGGCTTGGTCTTTCGATCGATCAGCGAATCAAGCTGCCGCTCGACAGCAGCGCTGCGATCACGTCCGAAGGCATCCTCGGCGGCAGCTACATCTCGCTAACGCCGGGCGGTGACCCCGAGACGATGCGCGAGGGCGACGAGATTCTCGATACGCAGGGCTCGGTCGATCTGATGACGCTGATCGGCGGCTTCATCAACCAGAGCGGCAAGTCCGACGACAAGGCTGGTGATTCCGCACCCGCGGAGCCCGCCGCGCCGTGATCCGCTCGGCGGCCCGCGCCGCGCTCGGCATGGTGCTGCTTGCCGCGCCGGCGGCGGCGCAGCCCGCGCCCGAACCTGCAAAAACGCCGGCACCCGCTGCGCCCAAGGATGCCCCGGCCGAGAAACGTGCGACACCGAACGCGGAGCGCGTGCTCGTGATCGGCGTGCTCGACAAGGTGAGCAGCGAAACGCGCGACCTCACGTTGAAGCCGGGCGAGACCGTGCGCTTCGGTAAGCTGCGCATTACAGCGCGCACCTGCGAGGCGTCGCCGCCGTGGCAGCGTCCGCACACAGGGGCTTTCCTTCAAATCGACGGGCCCGTGCGCGACAATAAGATGAAGCGCCTGTTTTCAGGCTGGCTCTTCGCCGAAAGCCCGTCGCTCAACAGTTTCGATAATGAGCGTTACGACGTCTGGGTCAGAAGCTGCGCGATGCGCTTCCCGGAAACCGGCCCGCGCACGATCGTGGTCGGCAAATCGTCAGGCAGTGCATCGAGCGCGCCGAAATCCGCATCCGAAACGCCGGTCGCGCCGCCGAGCAACTGAAGATAGGCTTCGCGTTTGATCTCCACGGCGCCGAGGCTGGCGAGGTGACCGGTCATGAACTGGCAATCGAGCAGCCGGAAACCGCCGACACGCAGCCGTGCAACCAGATGCGCGAGCGCGGCCTTCGAAGCGTCCGTGCGGCGGCTGAACATGCTTTCGCCAAAGAACGCGCCGCCGATCCTGACCCCGTAAAGGCCGCCGACAAGCGTCTCCCCCTCCCAGCACTCGACGCTGTGCGCGTGGCCGATGCGGTGCAGGAATGTGTATGCATCGCGAATCTGCTGGTTGATCCACGTATCGGCGCGGTCCGGCGCGGGTTCGGCGCAGGCGTCGATCACCGCGTCGAAGGCGCGGTCGACGCTGTGCGTGAAGCGCTCCTGCTTCAGCGTTTTGGCAAGGCTCCGCGAGAGGCGGAAGCCTTCGAGTGGCAGGATGGCGCGCTCGCGCGGCTCTACCCAGAACACGTCCTCGGCATCCCGGCTTTCCGCCATCGGGAAGATCCCGATCGAATAGGCGCGGAGCAGCAGTTCGGGATCGAGCTCCGCGCCGCGCTTCTGCCGCGAACTCATGCGAGCGCGACGCGCGCGCCAGCGTGACGCACCAGCCGCCCGGCGAGTTCGAGTTCGAGAAGTACGGTCTGCACCACAGCGGGCGGTTCGCCCGACAGGCGGACGAGTTCATCGACGGCGACCGGCGTCAGGCTGAGAAGCGCCGTCACGGCATCGCGCGCGCCATCGTCGGCGTCTGTAGGGGGAGGGGCCGAGAAGCGGCTGCCGCTCGCGGCAAGTCGCGTGGCTCCGAACGGCGAGATCGTCTCGGCAATGTCGGCGGCGGACTGCACGAGCGTCGCGCCGTCGCGGATCAGCTGGTTGCAGCCCTGCGCGCGCGGATCGAGCGGGAAGCCCGGCACCGCCATCACCTCGCGGCCCTGCTCGCCCGCGAACCGCGCGGTGATGAGCGAGCCCGAACGCGGTGCGGCTTCGACGACGACGATGCCTGCGGAAAGCCCCGAGATCAGACGATTGCGGCGCGGGAAGTGGCGCGCCTGCGGTTCGGTGCCGAAGGACTGCTCGGCGATCACGAGGCCGCGTTCGTAGAGCGCGGCATAAAGCTCGGCGTTTTCGGGCGGGTAAATATTGTCGATGCCGCCCGCGATCACGCCGATCGTGCCGCCCGAAAGCGCACCTGCGTGCGCTGCCGCGTCGATGCCGCGTGCGAGCCCCGAGACGACGACGATGTCTGCGGCGGCAAGATCGGCGGCGAGCCCGCGCGCAAACCGAATCGCAGCCGCCGATGCATTGCGCGCACCGACAATGCCGATCGTACGGCGGTGCGCGTGCTTGATATCGCCGCGCACGGCAAGCGCGGGCGGCGCATCCTCGATCTCTGCGAGGAGCGGCGGATAATTCGCCTCGCCCAGAAAGACGAAGCGAGCGCCTGCGGCCTCCACGGCTTCCATTTCACGCTGAACGTTGGCCGTGTTCGCAATCCGGAAGTTACGGCGGCCGCCGCGCTGTGCCAGTTCGGGGAGGGCTTCAAGTGCGGCCGAGGCGCTGCCGTAACGCGCGGTGAGCTGCCGGTAGCTGATGGGTCCAACGTTCTCGCTGCGAATCAGCCGCAGCTTTGCGATGCGTTCGACGTCGCTGCTCGGCCGATCAGCCATTCGTGTCGGACGCGCCGTTGCGTCCGCCGATCTTTCCCTCGGTGCCCGCGCGCAGCCGCGCAATGTTTTCGTCGTGCTTCGCGATCACGAGCACGGCCATGCCCGCAAACAGGAGCGTGGCGTCCCAGCGTCCCGTGAGTGCAGGTGCCAGTGGCGTGAGGGTTGCCGCCATCAGCCCGGCAAGCGAGGAATAGCGCGTCACAGCCGCAACCAGCAGCCAGACCGCCGCGAAGACGAGGCCTGCGGGCGGATAGATGGCAAGCGCGATGCCGAGCATGGTGGCGACGCCCTTGCCGCCGCGGAACAACAGCCACGCCGGGAAAAGATGGCCGATGAACGCGCCCATGCCGCCCAGGATGTCGCCGCCGTACGCAAACGTTTGGCCGAGCCAAACGGCAAGCGCGCCCTTGCCCGCGTCGAGCAGCAGAGTGAGCGCCGCGAGGCTCTTGCCGCCGGTGCGCAGGACGTTGGTCGTGCCGATATTGCCCGATCCCAAGCGACGGATATCGCCCATACCCGCAAGGCGTGTGACGATAAGGCCGAAGGGAATCGCGCCCAGCAGATAGCCGACGGCGAACCAGGTCCAAGGGTTGGCCAGAAGGGGCGTGTCAGTGAACATCGGCGCGGAACCTAGACCGAAGCCGCGGCGTTCGAAAGCCCCATTGTACGGCATCTTCAGACCCATCGCCAAAGGCGCGTCGACGTCCTAGAAGGCCCCCATGACCGACCGTCTCCAGATCGCATTCGCGCAGCTCAACCAGACGATGGGCGACCTTCGCGGCAACGCCGACGCAATGCTTGCCGCGCGGGCACGTCAGCCGGAAGCGGACCTCATCGTCACCTGCGAACTTTCGCTCATCGGCTATCCGCCCGAAGATCTTGTGCTGAAACCCTCTCTGGTGCGCGCGGCGGAGGCGGAGCTTCAGCGCATGGCGCAGGCCACGGCGGATGGCGGCCCGGCCATGCTCGTCGGCAGCGTGCTCCTGGAAGACGGCAAGCTCTACAACGCGATGGCGCTTCTCGATGGCGGCAAGATCGAGGCGTGGACGCGCAAGCACGAACTGCCGAACTACGGGGTGTTTGACGAGAAGCGCGTGTTCGCGGCTGGACCGCTGCCGGGTCCGCTTCCCTTCCGCGGCGTCCGTCTCGGTGTGCCGATCTGCGAGGACATCTGGTTCCCGGACGTCTGCGAATGCCTTGCGGAGACGGGCGCGGAAATCCTGCTCGTGCCGAACGGCAGCCCCTACGAGCTCGACAAGGATGATAAACGGCTCTCGCTTGCCGCCATGCGCGTCGCGGAAACGGGCTTGCCGCTCGCGTACCTCAACCGCGTCGGCGGACAGGATGAGATCGTGTTCGACGGCGCCAGCTTCGTGATGAACGCCGACCGCCGCATTGCCGTGCAACTCCCGGACTGGGAGGAGCGCGTCACGCTCACCACGTGGTTCCGCACCGCGAAGGGTTGGGTGTGCGAGGAGGGGCACAAGCACCGCCTCGATCCGTACCCGGAGGATATCTACCACGCGATGCAGATCGGCCTCGCCGACTATGTGAACCGCAACCGCTTCCCCGGCGTGGTGCTGGGGCTTTCCGGCGGCATCGATTCGGCGCTGTCGGCCGCGGTGGCGGTGGATGCGCTGGGCGCGGACCGCGTCTGGTGTGTGATGATGCCGTCACGCTTCACGTCGCAGGACAGTCTCGACGATGCGGCCGAGTGCGCAGCGATGCTCGGCTGCCGCCTCGACACGATCCCCATCGCGCCTGCCATGGAAGCGTTCGACGCGATGCTCGCGCCCGTGTTCGAAGGCAAGGCGCGCGACATCACCGAAGAGAACATCCAGTCGCGTATTCGCGGGATGACCTTGATGGCGCTCTCCAACAAGTTCGGCCACATGCTGCTCACCACCGGCAACAAATCCGAGATGTCAGTGGGTTACGCCACGATCTACGGCGACATGGCGGGCGGCTATTCGGTGCTGAAGGACGCCTACAAGACCACCGTGTTCGCGCTTTCGCGCTGGCGGAATGCGAACCGGCCAAAGCTCGCGCTCGGCCCCGATGGTCCCGTGATGCCCGAGCGCGTCATCACCAAGCCGCCGACCGCCGAACTGCGCGAAAACCAGAAGGACCAGGATTCGCTGCCACCTTACGAAATCCTCGACCCGATCCTGCATGGCCTCGTCGAGGAGGAGCTTTCGGTCGCCGACATCGTCGCGCGCGGCTTCGATCGTGACACCGTGATCCGCATCGAGCGCTTGCTCTACGTCGCCGAATACAAGCGCCGCCAGTCGCCCCCCGGCGTCAAAATCGGCATCCGCAACTTCGGGCGCGATCGCCGCTATCCGATCACCAACGCTTTCCGGACCTCATGACCGTAACCACCCGCTTCGCCCCGTCTCCGACGGGCTATCTGCACGTCGGCAATGTCCGTACCGCGCTTCACAACTGGCTGTTCGCCAAGAAGCACGGCGGCCGCTTCCTGCTGCGCCTCGACGACACCGACAGTGAACGCTCCCGCGCGGAGTATGCGGACGCCATTCGCGCCGATCTCGCATGGCTCGGCCTCGTGCCCGATGCCGAATACCGCCAGTCGGACCGGCTCGCCCGCTACGACGAGCAATTCGAAACGCTGGTCGCGGCGGGGCGCATCTACCCCTGCTTCGAAACCGCCGAGGAACTGGACGTCCGCCGCAAGATCCAGCTCGCGCGCGGCCTGCCGCCCGTCTACGACCGCGCGGCGCTGAAGCTGACGCCGCAAGAGATCGCCGCCAAGCAGGCAGCGGGCGAGCGTCCCCACTGGCGTTTCCGCCTCGATACGAGCGCGCACGTTCACTGGAAGGATTTGATTCGCGGCGATTCCCATATCGATCCCGCCTCGCTCAGCGATCCGGTCGTGCGCCGTGCCGATGGCTCCTACCTCTACATGCTGCCTTCGGTGATCGATGACATCGACATGGCCGTTACCCACGTCATCCGGGGTGAAGATCACGTGACCAACTCGGGCGTTCAAATCCAGATGTTTGAAGCGCTGGGTGCAAAGCCGCCCGCCTTCGCGCACGAGGCGCTGATCACCGGCACCGAAGGCGCGCTCTCGAAGCGGCTCGGCTCGGCAGGCATGGCGCATTTCCGGGAAGCGGGCATCGAGCCGATTGCCATCGCCGCGCTGCTCGCGCGCCTCGGTACGTCCGATTCGGTGGAGCCGGTCACGCGCCTCGACCCGCTCGTCGACCATTTCGATTTCGCGCACTTCGGCCGGTCGGCCGCGCGCTTCGACGAGGCGGAGCTGCGCCAGCTCAATGCGCGAATCCTGCATCAGCTCGATTACGATGCCGTCGCAGACCATCTGCCGCCCGGCATGGATGAAGCGGCGTGGACGGTGCTGCGCCCCAACCTCGAAACCCTCGCCGATGCCGCAGATTGGTGGCAGGTCGTCGAAGGCCCGGTTGAGCCGCTTGCTGGTGAGGAGGACTACCTCGCGCTTGCCGCCGACACGCTCTACTCCTTGCCGTGGGAGCCCGACATCTGGTCCGCGCTTACCAGCGCGCTCAAGGCGGCGACGGGCCGCAAGGGCAAGGAACTGTTCCTGCCGCTCCGCCGTGCGCTCACCGGCCGCGATCACGGGCCGGAAATGGCGCGGCTGCTGCTGCTGATCGGTCGAGACCGCGCCCTCGAACGGTTACGCCGCCGTACCAACTGAGCGCGGCGCGAATGATCTGCTCGGCAGAGGTGGGGGTGTTATAGTATAACACGCGAGCCGGCACGTTGCCGGTGGTGGAGCGGCGCTGCCGTTCGGCAACGCATGGGGCGCCCTCCCTTGGGATAGAGCCGTTCGATGAAGTCAGTGTTCCCGACCTCCCGTGCCCTGCGAGACAGCAGCGGCGTTCTCATCACCGCAGCCGTTCATCTCGTCCTCGGTTACGTGGCGCTCACCGCCACGGGTATCGTCAAAGTTCCGAACATCATTCGCCCGGAGGCGCCGCTCTGGATCGAGAAAGTCGAGCCGGCCACGCCTGAAACACCGCCGCCACCCGAGATGAAAGACACCGTGGATATCACGGTCGTCGAGCCCGTCCTCGTCGTGGACACGCCGCAGCAGGCGCCGATCGTCCGCGATGAACAGACGCTGATTCTGCCGCGCGTTCCAGATGTCACCGGGCCGGTTGGGCCTGCGCAGGTCGCGGAGCCCGTCTTCGTCGCGCCGAGCCTCGATCCGCGCTACCGTGATCGCTTCCAGCCCGCGTATCCGCCGGCGTCGCGCCGTGCAGGCGAGGCGGGCAGCGTCGTGGTCAGCGTGCTCGTGGGTGTAGACGGGCGCGTCGCCGATGCAGAAGTGGCGCGGTCCAGCGGATATGGACGGCTTGATAACGCGGCGATCCGGCAGGCTCTTTCGGCTTGGCGCTTCCGGCCCGCCACGCGCGACGGCGTCGCGGTGCAGAGCCGTCACCAGATTACGGTGACTTTCGTACTGAACCCGTAAAGGCGTAACGCAGGCACTGGCGCGGGTGCGTTCGAAACCCTATCTGTGGCCCCGCATGAGCACCGCCACAATTTTCGGACGCATCCGCGCTCGCATCGCCGCTGTCGAACGGCGGCAGTGGGTCATCGGCAGCCTGTCGGTGCTGATGACCTTCATCATCATGTTCACGTTCTTGATCGAGAACCGCTTCGGCTACCTCCCGCCCGATCCGATCATTGCCTACTTCAAGAACTGGGAGGACGGCCGCTCGCGCGCTGATGCGCTCGCCGAGCAGGAGGAAGAAGAGCGGCTGCTGCAGGAACAGGCGGATGCGATCGCCGCGCAGCTCGATATCGATGCGGAGAAGGCGGCGCCTGCGCCTGCACCTGCCGCCCCGCCCGAAACCAAAGAGCCCGCAGCCGAATGAGCGCGGCGGCGCGGCTGATGGAGGCCGCTATCCGCCTGTCGCTCCGCGGTCTCGGCCGGACCGCACCCAATCCCAATGTCGGCTGTCTTGTCGTGAGGGACGGTACCATCATCGCGCGCGGCTGGACCCAGCCGTGCGGGCGTCCCCATGCCGAAGCCGTGGCACTTGAGGCTGCAGGGGAAGCGGCGCGGGGCGCGGAGCTTTATGTCAGCCTTGAGCCCTGCGCGCATGTCAGTGCGCGTGGTCCGGCCTGTGCCGACCTCGTTGCCGCATCGGGTGTAGCCAGCGTTCACATCGCCGTGCTCGATCCTGACCCGCGTACGGCCGGGCAGGGGGCCGCGCGTCTCAAGGACGCGGGAATTGCCGTCACGGTCGGCACCGGCGAGGCGGCGGCGCGCGCGGCGATGGCGGGATTTTTCCTGCGGATGGAGCGTGGCCGTCCGCGCATCACACTCAAACTCGCCATGTCGATTGATGGACGCGTGTCGATGCCCGGCGGCGAGAGCCAATGGATCACAGGCCCCGAAGCGCGCGCCCACGTTCATCTCGAGCGCGCGCTTGCGGACGTGATCGTCGTCGGGCGCGGTACGCTCGAAGCCGACGATCCCTCGCTTGACGCGCGCCTGCCCGGGCTTGAGGATCGCAGCCCGCGCCCCGCGGTGCTCAGCGCGACGCTCGATGCGATTCCTGCGTCGGCAAAGCTCGCCGCGCGCGACCCGCTGCTGTTGGCGTCGACCGACGATCTTTGCGGGCTCGCCGTCAACGACGTGTTCGTGGAGGGCGGCCCGGCGACCGCGAGTACGCTGCTTGCTGCTGATCTCGTTGACCGGATGCTCGTCTACCGCGCGCCCATCGTGATCGGTGACGGCGCGCCCGGAGCCGGGCGAATCGCGCTCGAACGGCTGGCCGATGGGCACGGGCGCTGGCGGCTCGCCGAAACGCGTATGTTTGGCAACGACCGACTCGAAGTCTACGCGCGGACGCGCTAAAGGGGCGCCATGTTCACCGGCATCATCACCGACATCGGCACCGTCACCCGCGTTGAAGCGCGCGGCGACACGCGGCTTACGATTGCTTGCGGCTACGACATGGCGGGCGTCGACATGGGCGCCTCCATCGCCTGCGCAGGCGTCTGTCTTACCGTGGTGGACAAGGGGGCGGACTGGTTCGCGGTCGACGTGTCTGCCGAAACCCTATCGAAAACCGCCGCATCGCGCTGGCAACAGGGCGCCAGGCTCAACCTGGAGCGGGCGCTGAAGGTCGGCGACGAGCTTGGCGGTCATATCGTCACCGGCCATGTCGATGCGGTCGGCCGCATCGAATCGGTGGAGGCGGTGGGCGACAGTCACACGTTCCGCATCGCTGCGCCGAAAAGCGTCGCCCCGTTTATCGCGCCGAAGGGCTCGGTGGCGCTCGATGGCGTGTCGCTCACCGTGAATACGGTGGAGGACACGGCCGACGGGATCATCCTGTCGTTCAACCTCATCCCGCACAGCGCGGCGCATACGACGTTTGGGGTGGCCGGTACCGGCGATCCCGTTAATATCGAGATTGATGTGCTCGCCCGATACATCGGTCGGATGCGCGACGTCGCGGCCTGACACGACCCTGTGATAAATATGGATTGCGATCACATCGTAGTGTGATAGGCAATCGTTTTATGAGCCAGATCCTGATCGAAACGATTCGCGGCCTCGTCTCCAAGGGTGACGTGTCCCGCTCCGGCCTCGCCCGCGCGGCGGGGCTTCACGCCAACACCCTCCGCGACATCGATTCGCCGGAGTGGAACCCCACCGCGGAAACGCTCCGCAAGCTGGAACTCTACATGGCCTCAAACAGCGACCGACCGGCGCTCGTTCCCATTGAGGAGATCATTGAAGAGGCGCGCAACGGCCGCATGTTTATCCTTGTCGACGACGAGGACCGCGAGAACGAAGGCGACCTCATCATCCCGGCGCAGATGGCGACGCCGGACGCGATCAACTTCATGGCGACGCATGGTCGCGGTCTTATCTGTCTGGCGATGACGAAGGCGCGCGTCGACCAGCTCGGTCTCAGCCTGATGAGCCGCCAGAACGGCACGCGGCACGAAACCGCCTTCACCGTCTCGATCGAGGCGCGGCAGGGTGTTACCACGGGCATTTCGGCGGCTGATCGTGCAAGAACGGTCGCGGTCGCCATCGATTCCGCGCGCGGTTCCGACGACATTGTGACGCCCGGCCACGTCTTTCCCCTCGTCGCGCGCGACGGCGGCGTGCTCGTGCGCACCGGCCACACAGAGGCCGCTGTCGATGTCGCGCGTCTCGCCGGTCTCAATCCGTCGGGCGTGATCTGCGAGATTATGAAGGACGACGGCACGATGGCGCGCATGGACGATCTCGTCCCCTTCGCGCGACTGCACGGTCTCAAGATGGGCACGATCCGCGACCTCATCGCCTATCGCCGCCGCCACGACCATCTCGTCGAGTGCGTCGCGCAGGCGCCGTTCACCTCGGACTACGGTGGCGACTGGCGGGTGCTGTCCTATCGCAACAAGGTCGACGGATCGGTCAATGTCGTGCTCCAGAAGGGCAAGGTCAGCGCGGATGAGCCCACGCTTGTGCGTATGCACGGGCTTTCGATCTTCTCGGACGTTCTGGGCCAGCCCGGCCCACGCAAGCGTATCCTGCAGCGTTCGATGGAAGAGATCGGCAAGGTCGGCGCGGGCGTGATCGTACTGCTGACCGGGGCCGGTACGGATGGCCTGACGCGCGAGATTGCGGGCGAACACGGCGGCGACATGGATTTGCGCGCCTACGGTATCGGCGCGCAGATTCTCGCGGACCTCGGCATCCACGACATGATCCTGCTCACCAACGCCCATCGCAATATCGTCGCGATCGAGGGTTATGGGATCAATGTCGTCGGCGAACGGCCCATTCCCACAAACTGAGATTACGGAAAGGCCGTTCATGGCACGCATCCTCATCGTCGAAGCCCGTTTCTATGCGCACCTTAACGATATGCTGCTCACCGGCACACGCGCCGCGCTTGAGGATGCGGGGCACAGCCACGAGACGATCACAGTCCCCGGCGCGCTCGAAATCCCGGGCGCCATCGCGCTTGCGGCGGAATCCGGCCGCTATGACGCGTTCGTCGGCATCGGCGTCGTCATTCGCGGCGAGACGTATCACTTCGAGATCGTGGCGGGCGAAAGCGCCCGCGGCCTGATGGCGCTGACGATGGACGGGCTTGCCGTGGGCAATGGCATCCTCACGGTGGAAGATGAGGCGCAGGCGCTCGTTCGCGCCGATCCGAAGCAGAAGGACAAGGGCGGCGAGGCGGCCAAGGCGGCGCTCGCGCTTCTCGAACTTAAAAGCCGTTTCGGCTGACACATCTTTGGTGCTTGGGTTTCGTGGGCGGCGGCTCTACATAGCGCGCCATGTCCTCCAAGACCTCTTCCCCCAAAGCGAAAACCCAAAGACCATCCCGCGCGACAGCGCGTCTCGCCGCCGTTCAGGCGCTCTATCAGCGTGAGATGTCGGGCGATCCGATCCCCAAGCTGCTGCGCGAATTCCATGAACATCGCCTTGGCCGCACCATCGAGGATGCGGCCTTCGCGCCCGCCGACGCAGACTTCTTCGACGATCTCGTCTCCGGCGTCGCCGCGCGCGAGGCGGAGATCGACGAGCGCATCGCGGGCGCACTCGCCGAAGGCTGGACGCTTGATCGCCTCGACCGGCCGATGCGGCAGATCCTGCGCTGCGGCGTGTATGAACTCGTTGCCCGTCTCGACGTGCCGCGTGCAGCCGCAATCAGTGAATATGTCGATGTCGCGAAGGCGTTTTACGAAGCGCGCGAGGCCGGCTTCGTGAACGGTCTTCTCGACCGCATCGCGAAGGACGTGCGCGAATAGCGCGCCCGCGCTACCAAGGCGAAATGCGCGAAGGCGAAATCATCGAGCGGCTGCTGCGTCCGATCGCGACGCATCCCGCCGCGCGCGGGCTTGCGGACGATGCAGCGGTCTGGTCTCCGCCGATGGGTCGCGAACTCGTGCTCACCCATGACGTGATCGCCGAAGGTGTCCACTATCTCGGTACGGATGACCCTTCCGACATCGCGTGGAAGCTCGTTGCCGTGAACCTCTCCGATCTCGCCGCCAAGGGCGCTGAGCCCGCAGGCGTGCTCATCGGTCTCGGCCTTGCGCGGCCGGATGATGCCTGGCTCGAACGCTTCGCATCGGGCCTCGCCCGCGTGCTTGCCGAACACGGCACAGCGCTCTTCGGAGGCGATACGACGACCGGTGCAGCGTCGGCGGTGCTCGGCTGCACGGCGATCGGGCATGTGCCGCGCGGTCAATCGCTCTCGCGCACGGGCGCGAAGCCGGGCGACGATCTCTACGTCACGGGTACGATCGGCGACGCTGGGCTTGGCCTTGCCATCGCGCGCCGTGAAGCGCCTGCCGAGCCCACGCTGCTGCGCCGCTACCGTTTGCCCATCCCGCGCCTGGCGATGGGGCAGGGACTCGCGGGTGCGGGCGCGCACGCGGCGATGGACGTGTCGGACGGGCTTCTCATCGATGCCTCACGCATGGCGAAGGCATCGGGCGTGAGTATCGAAATTGCGCTTGCCGACGTCCCGCTCTCGGAAGCCGCTGCAGCGCGCCTTGTGCCCGGCGATACGGGACGCCTCGCTGCGGCGACCGCAGGCGACGATTACGAACTGCTGGTTGCCGCGCCGCCGGAGAGCCGCGCCGCGCTCTTAACGCTTTCAGAAGCCGAGGGGCTTAGGCTCACGCGTGTCGGCCGTGTGGAGGCGGGCGAGGGGTTTTCGGTGATCGGTGAGGGCGGTACGCCCTTGCCGGTGCCGCGTTTGGGGTATGAGCATGGGGCATGAAGCGCGACAGGGACGGCGCACGCTGCTTGTGGGCTTCGCCGGCGCGCTGCTCGGCGTACTCGTCACCGCGAGCGTGCTCGGCGGCGAGACCTTTCGCCGGCAAACAGCGGACGCTTCGGATATCGCCTATATCCCTGTAGAGCGCATGACGCTGCCGGTGATGGGCGCATCCGGCCCGCATGGCTACGTCGTCGTCGCATTCACGCTGGAGGTGCCGCGCACCCGCCGTGCCTGGGTGCGCGATCGGTTGCCGGTGGTGCGCCACGCGGTGAACGCAGCGGCTTGGCAGTCCGGTCTCGTTGCCGAAAGTGACGACCGTCTCGACATCGAAAGTACGCGCGCGGCGCTGCTTGTTGCGGCACGCTCAGCGCTTGGCCCGTCCAATGTCCGGCAGGTCCGCATTCTGACCGCGGTTCCTGTCTGAAATCCGTAGCTTGCCTGTTGCCATTCCATTTGCAATGCTCCGCCCCGACATAAAGTCAAACTTGGGGAAACGCGCCTGCCTGCCTGGCAAGGGCGGGTAAGGCGAGCAGCAGGGGTTCGTCCATGGACGTTGTTGTTGTCGCCATATTGTGCGGCCTCGCGGCCGTGCTCTACGGCATTGTCACCACGAAGAGCGTAACAAGCGCCTCACCGGGCAATGCCAAGATGCAGGAAATCGCGGGCGCTATTCAGGAAGGCGCGGCCGCCTATCTCGGCCGCCAGTATCGCACCATCGCGGTCGTCGGCGTCGTCGTTGCGGCGCTCGTCGGTTATTTTCTGGGGCTCACGTCGGCCATCGGCTTCGTGCTCGGCGCCGTGCTTTCTGGGCTCACCGGGTTCATCGGCATGAACATCTCCGTCCGCGCCAACGTGCGCACGGCGGAGGCTGCGCGCGCCGGGCTCCAGCAGGGCCTCACCATGGCGTTCCGCGCCGGCGCGGTGACGGGTCTGCTCGTTGCAGGCCTCGCGCTCCTCGCGATCGCGGGCTTCTTCTATTATCTCGTCAACATGGCGGGGAATGCGCCCGATAGCCGCCTTGTCATCGATGCGCTCGTGGCGCTCGCGTTCGGCGCTTCGCTGATCTCGATCTTCGCGCGTCTCGGCGGCGGCATCTTTACCAAGGCCGCAGACGTCGGCGCCGACCTTGTCGGCAAGGTCGAAGCGGGCATCCCTGAGGACGACCCCCGCAACCCCGCCGTGATCGCGGACAACGTCGGCGACAACGTCGGCGACTGTGCCGGCATGGCGGCCGACCTTTTCGAAACCTATGTTGTCACGGTCGGCGCGACGATGGTGCTGACCGCGCTTCTCGTCGGCACGGCTGCGGGCGATGCGCTCTACGGCCTCATGGGCCTGCCGCTCATCATCGGCGGCGTCTGCATCATCACCTCGATCATCGGCACGTTCTTCGTCCGCCTCGGGAAATCGCAGAACATCATGGGCGCGATGTACAAGGGCTTCGCGGTCTCCGCGATCCTGGCCATCCCTGCGCTCTGGTATGTCACCGGTATGGCGCTCGGCGGCATGGAGACGGAGATCGGCGGCCTCACCGGCCGTGCGCTCTTCTACTGCATGTTGATCGGTCTTGCCGTCACCGGCCTGATCGTCTGGATCACCGAGTATTACACCAGCACGAGCTACCGCCCGGTGCGCTCGATCGCGAAGGCGTCGGAAACCGGTCACGGCACGAACGTCATTCAGGGCCTCGCTATCAGCCTTGAAGCGACTGCGATGCCCACGCTCGTCATCTGCGCGGGTATGCTCGGCAGCTTCGCGCTCGCCGGCTACATCGGCATCGCCTTCGCGGCGACGGCGATGCTGGCGCTCGCGGGCATGGTCGTGGCGCTCGACGCTTACGGTCCTGTCACGGACAATGCGGGCGGCATCGCCGAAATGGCCGGCCTCGACAAGGACGTGCGCCAGCGCACGGACGCGCTCGACGCCGTCGGCAACACCACCAAGGCGGTGACCAAGGGTTACGCGATCGGGTCTGCTGGCCTTGCCGCGCTGGTGCTGTTCGGCGCCTACACGGCCGATCTCGCGACCTTCTTCGGGGACGTGCAGGTCGATTTCGCTCTCTCCAACCCCTATGTCGTGGTTGGTCTGCTGCTCGGCGCTTTGCTCCCGTACCTGTTCGGTGCGATGGGTATGACTGCCGTCGGCCGTGCGGCGGGCGACGTTGTGAAGGATGTGCGCGACCAGTTCGCCACCAACAAGGGCATCATGGAGGGCACCAGCCGTCCGGACTATGCCCGCACGGTGGACCTCGTCACCAAGGCGGCGATCAAGGAGATGATTATCCCCTCGCTGCTGCCGGTGCTGGCGCCGATCGTCGTCTATTTCGTGATCACCGCCATCGCGGGTCAGGCGCAGGGCTTCGCCGCCCTTGGCGCGCTCCTCCTCGGCGTCATCGTGTCGGGCCTCTTCGTGGCGCTCTCGATGACCTCGGGCGGCGGCGCGTGGGACAACGCCAAGAAGTACATCGAAGACGGGCACCATGGCGGCAAGGGCTCCGAAGCCCACAAGGCCGCGGTTACCGGCGACACCGTGGGCGATCCGTACAAGGATACCGCGGGCCCGGCAGTGAACCCGATGATCAAGATCACCAACATCGTGGCGCTGCTCCTCCTTGCGAGCCTCGCCGCGCACTGATCCGCGCATCAGCGCGAACAAAAACCCCCGCCGGATCGCTCCGGCGGGGTTCTTTTTTGCCCTTGGACGGGAAGGGTGGCTCTACTGGTCCCGGCTCGGGCCGGGGGCGACGGCGCCGACAGCGCCGATATTGCCGAAAATGTCTGCAAAGAAGCCCGAGTCGCGGCCATAGACCGGCGTCTTGTCGCCCGACGGTATCACCTGAACGATCTGGTCGAGCGTCTGGTCACGGTTGACGGCGGCAACGTTGCCCGCGCTGTCGAAGGTGATCTTCAGCATGTCCTGCGATGTCGGTTTCGACGGCAGGAATGCGAGCTGGCTCGTCGTGCGGGCGAGGTAGTACCAGCTGTTGTCGTCCCACTTGGAAATGAACGTCGGGCGGCCCAGCGTTTTTTCAACGGACGCGCGATTGTCCACGCCCGGCGAGATCGCGGCGATCAACTCCTGATCGGCGAGGAAGCCCTGCCGGTCGGTGATCCGCGTGCACGCGCTCAGCGCCACGACAATCGCAAGCGTTCCGACAACCCGTTTCACCGACATGAACACTCCTGACCTTGGCCCAAGCCTCGCGCATTGACCTCGCGGCCCCGCCACTCAATATGCATGTTGCCGCGGCCCCGCAAGCTGGAGCCGCGCCTCTTTCGCTAGCGCATACGGGATGAAACGAGACTGAACCATGTTGAAATGGCTGCAAAGGCGAAATGCCGGGACCGATCGAGAGGCACGTGCGGCGGAACTCTATGACGAGATCGTCGCAGTTGCGCGCCGGCCGGACTGGTACGTCGACGGCGGCGTGCCCGACAGCATCGACGGCCGCTTCGACATGGTCGTGCTGGCACTGTCGCTGCTGCTCATCCGTCTCGAACGCGATGCGGACGATGCACGCGCGCGTGCGCTCTCCAGCCTGCTCGTCGAACGCTTCGCGGCGGATATGGACGGCAGCTTCCGAGAGATCGGCATCGGGGACATGGTGATCGGCAAGCACATGGGCCGCGCGATGCAGGCGCTTGGCGGGCGGCTCGGCAGCTACCGCGAGGCGCTGGCCGCCGATGCAGATCCGGCTTTGCTGAACGCCGCGCTCGCCCGCAACGTGCTGCGCGGCGAGGACGCTGCGCCCGACTGGCTTGGCGCGCGCGTGCGCGAGGAATGGGCGCGCTGCACCGCGCGGCCGCTTTCGGAGATTCTGGGATGAGCGAATTTATGAGGCCGCTCGCGCTCGACGAGGTGGGCGCGGGTGTTGAACGCCGGATCGCGGCAAACGCGGAAGAGCGTGCGGCACTTGCCGCGCGGTTCGACCTTCGCGCGCTGGATCGGCTGGAAGCGGTGCTGACCGCGCTGCCCGCGCCCGGCGGCGTGCGTGTGACGGGCCGGGTGGAGGCCGAGGCGGTGCAGGTATGCGCCACCTCGGGCGAGGATGTTCCGGCGCGGATCGACGAGCCGGTCGAGCTGTTGTTTCTTCACCATCTCGGAGAGGCGGGCGAAGAAGTGGAACTTCACGAAGTAGACTGCGACGTGCTGCCAATCGAGGGGCGAAGTATAGACCTCGGCGAGGCTGCCGCGCAGACCTTCGGCCTCGCACTCGATCCCTATCCGCGTGCGGATGCTGAGACGCTTGCTGCCGCGCGGCGGCGGCTTATCAGCGAAGAGGAAGCCGCGGAGCGCGAGGCCGCGCAAAAGGCGCAGGCGAACCCATTCGCTGTATTGAAGCGCAACAGCTGAAAACGAAAAAGGAGTGCAAGGCCGGGAAGTTTTGGCTCCCCGGCCTTGCTTGAGATCAGAGACTGGGAACTCTGTTTGTGGGCGAGAGCCGTTGCCCACGCTGTGTCTTTTGCAAGCCGCGTGCCAGCCGCGCCTGCCGATGCCGTTCGTGAACGGCGCCAACCCCTTGGATAGTTAACGAAAAGGGCGCCCGAACGGACGCCCTTTCAAACTGTAAATCGTGCCGACAGCCGAGCGATCAGAACGGTACGTCGTCGTCGAGATCGTCGTCGAAGCTCGGCCGGCTACCCTGGCGCGATCCGCCGCCGCCACCGCCGCCGCCGCCGCTTCCTCCACCGAAGCCGCCGCCCGATCCACCACCGGATCCGCCGCCGCCACCGTAGTTGCCGCCGCCACCGCCGCCACCGCCGCCTTCGCCGCGGCCGTCGAGCAAGGTCAGCTCGCCGCGGAAGCGCTGCAAGACCACTTCGGTGCTGTAGCGGTCAGCACCCGACTGATCCTGCCACTTGCGGGTCTGGAGCTGGCCTTCGATGTAAACCTTGCTGCCTTTGCGCAGATATTGCTCGGCTATACGCGCCAGATTCTCGTTGAAGATCACGACGGTGTGCCACTCGGTCTTCTCGCGGCGCTCGCCGCTCGCCTTGTCCGTCCAGTTCTCGGAAGTGGCGATGCGCATGTTCACGACCTTGCCGCCGCTGCCCATCGTGCGCGTTTCCGGGTCCGCGCCCAGATTGCCGATCAGAATGACCTTATTGACGCTGCCCGCCATGCTTTTCCCTTGTCGTGGGAATCAGCCGATGAGTGCCCGGCTGATCCAGTAAGTGAGTCCGGCCATGACATAGGCAAGAGCGAACAGGTACGCAAACATGAACAGCGGCCACTTCCACCCGTTCGTCTCGCGCTTCACCACGGCAAGCGTCGAGATGCACTGCGGGGCGAACACAACCCACGCGAGGAAGGCAAGCGCGGTGGGCAGCGGCCATGCCGTACGCAGCCGTTCAACGAGCGAGGTCTGCAGCGCTTCCTCGTCGTCCGCCTGCAGGCTGTAGATCGTGCCGAGCGCCGCCACGGAGACTTCGCGCGCGGCGAGCGTCGGCAGCATCGTCATGCTGATTTCGTGGTTGAAGCCGATCGGCGCGAACACCACCTCGAGCGCGCTGCCGATGCGCCCCGCGATCGAATATTCGATCGCTGATTCGTCCGAGCCTTCCGGCGGCACCGGATAGCTCGCGAACGCCCACAGCAGCACGGTGGAGGCTAGGATGATTCCGCCCGCCCGCTTCATGAACACAAGGCCTCGCTGCCATAGCCCGATGATGAGATCGCGCAGCACAGGCCATTGATACTTCGGCATTTCCATCATGAAGCCGCTGGCGGCACCGCGCGCAACCGTACGCCGCAGCACCAGCGCGGCGACCATCGCACCGACGATGCCGAACACATAAAGGCCGAGCAGCACGAGGCCCTGAAGGTTGGCGAAGCCCACCTGCCGGTCCGGAATGAATGCGGCGATCATCACCGCATAGACGGGAAGCCGTGCCGAGCAGGTCATCAGCGGGGCGATGAGGATGGTGGTCAGCCGGTCTTTGGGGTCATCGATGCTGCGCGTCGCCATGATGCCGGGAATTGCGCAGGCGAAGGAGGAGAGGAGGGGGATGAACGCGCGCCCGTTGAGGCCCACATAGGCCATCAGCCGGTCCATCAGGAACGCCGCACGCGTCATATAACCCGATTGTTCGAGCACGAGGATGAACGCGAACAGGATCAGGATCTGCGGCAGGAACACCACCACGCCGCCGACGCCGGCGAGCACGCCGTCCACGATCATCGATTGCACCCAGCCTTCGGGAATCACGCCGGCCGCGATGGTCTGAAGCGCGGCGATTCCGTCCTCGATCCACGCCATCGGCGCTTCGGCCCACGCGAATACCGCCTGGAACATGATGAACAGCAGCGCGGCGAGAATCACGGGGCCGAACACGGGATGGAGAGCGATATTGTCGATGCGGCGTGTCGCGGCGCCCGCGCCGCCGGAAAGTGTTGTCACCGCGTCGGCGATGCGCTGCGCCTCGTGCTGCAGCGCGCGGATGTCGGCGCCTGGTCCTGCAGGCACCGCCTCGCGCATCAGCATGGTCGCCGTTTCCTGCCCCAGATCGGCAAGGCCGCGCCGGCGGACGGCAACGGTGGGCACCACAGGCAAACCAAGCAACTGCGAGAGTCGCGCCGTATCGATCTTCGTGCCGTCGCGGTCGGCAAGGTCGATCATGTTGAGCGCGACAACCATCGGCCGTCCGAGTCGCGCGAGTTCGAGCACGAAGCGCAGGTGGTTGCGCAGGTTGGTGGCGTCCACCACACAGATAATGGCGTCCGGCGCCCGCTCGATGCCGTGCTCGCCCATCAGAACGTCCCGCGTCACCTGCTCATCGGGCGAATGCGGGCTGAGGCTGTAGGTGCCGGGCAGGTCGACGATCTCGACATGCGCGCCGTCGGGCAGCTGCATGGCGCCGACCTTCCGCTCCACGGTCACGCCCGGATAATTGCCGACCTTCTGCCGCGCACCTGTCAGCGCATTGAACAGGGATGTCTTGCCGGCGTTGGGGTTACCGACCAGCGCCACCATCGGCGCGGCAATTGCTGCGCTCATTCGGCGGCCTCGGCCTGTATCGTCGGGGTGGCGAGGCTGATGTCGAGCAGCCGCGCCGCTGATTTGCGAAGCGCGATCACGTTGCTTCCCACGCGCAGCGCGATCGGGCAGCCGCCGATAAGGCCGCGGTGCAGCACCTCGATCTCGACGCCCTCGTCGAAGCCCATTTCCCGCAGGCGCAACGCCTCAGGGGCGTGCGTGCCGGTTTCCCTGATCTTCACGACGCTGGCGGTTTGCCCGACCTTGAGATCCTCGATCCGCATGAACACTCTGATCTGCCCTTATTGTTGCGAGCGATTATCATGTTCAATGTGGCTTGACTAGGGCAGGCGTGCCCTACGCGGCAGGATAGCGCAGGCGACCGAGGAAGCGGGAGAGGCGCGGGCGGTTGCCCGCCTGCTCGCGGAACCGCATCTTGGCCTTTTCCACCTGCATGATCGTGTCGATGCGGCGGCTGAGGAACGCGAACGTGTCCGCGTCGTCCTCGCTCTCGTCCTGCAGCCAGTAGAGCAGTGTCGCGCCGTAGACGCCGCCAAGCGACAGGCGCTTGGTATAATGGTTGAAGTCGGTCGCCGTGTCGCCCGCGGCGCGCCACATGGCATCGGCGCTGCGCCACAGCGTGCGTGCCGAAAGCGCGGCGTTCTGTGGCTGCGCGAGCACGGCGAATGCGCGGCGCACGGCCTCCTTGTGCGGGCGCGCCAGTTCGATGCGGATTCGGATGGCGGTGGTGATGCGGTCGCGAATCTTCATCGTGGCCGCGCCGCGCCGGTCCATTTCGGCGGCCATGTCGCGGTCTGTCTTCAGGATCCAGGCGTCGATCATCTCGGTCGCGCCGCCGGGGAACACCAGCCGCGCGCGGTCTGCCGGGATGCCGACCGCAGCGGCAGCGGCATCCAGCGCCGCCGCGCTCCAGCCGTCGAACGCCACATTGGGCAGCAGCGCCTCGATCAGGATCGGACGAAGCTCGTCGAGCGTCATGTCTGCGGGCGTGATGGCGTCGGTCATGGCCCTGTGATACACGAGGCGCGTCGGTGCGTCAGCCCTTGCTGCACGCACGCGAATCTGCTAGATCGCGCCCTCTTTCCGCCGAGGCTTGCCTCCGGCGGCTTGTTTTATTGTGCCGGACAGACGGCAAAACTGGAATGGAGTAGACGGCCGCAATGCAAATCATCGTTCGCGACAACAACGTCGATCAGGCCCTTCGTGCACTCAAGAAGAAGCTGCAGCGTGAAGGCGTCTACCGCGAGATGAAGCTGCGTCGTCACTACGAGAAGCCCTCCGAAAAGCGTGCCCGCGAGAAGGCTGCTGCCGTCCGCCGCGCCCGCAAGCTGGAGCGCAAGCGCGCCGAGCGCGACGGCGTTCGTTAAGCCGGTCTCCGGCTCGCGATAGGGCCGGATCTCGTTTAATGTTTCAGGTCTGGAGTGTGCGCTGATGGCGACTGTTGCGACGCGCGGTAGCGGCCTTGGCCGTTGGGTTCTGCTCATCGCGGTTCTTCTCGTCGGCATGGGCGTGCTCGCATGGGCCGGAACACAGAAATTCGCGGTGCCCAGCAATATGCAGACGACAGCCTCAGGCCTGATGTACGAAGTGGTCCGCGACGCCGCCGGCCAGAAGCCGACCGCTGAGGACGTGGTGCTCGTCCATTATGAAGGTCGCCTGCTCGACGGCACCAAGTTCGATTCGAGCTACGATCGCGGTCAGCCCGCAGCCTTCCCGGTAAACGCTGTGATCCCCGGCTGGCAGGAAGGCCTCCAGCTGATGTCGAAGGGCTCCAAGTACCGTTTCCGCATCCCGCCGCAGCTCGCCTATGGCGCGGAAGGCGCAGGCGGCGTCATCCCGCCGAACGCGACGCTGGAGTTCGACGTGGAACTCCTCGAAATCGCGCCGCGCGAAGCCCTCGAACAGGGTATGCCCCCGCAGTAAAATTCCTCTCCCTCGATGGGAGAGGAAACGAGACTTGTCCGCAAAGCGGGCTAGTCGCAGTCGGTGAGGGTGGCAGCGGCGGTGATCGTGTCGATAACCCCATCGAGATTCTCCACGACCTCCCCGTTCCAGAACCGCAGTACGCGATAACCCTCGCCCTCCAGAAATCGCGTACGCACAGCATCCGCTTCGGTCTGAAACGCATGGCCCTCGCCATCCAGTTCGATAATCAGCCGCGCCCGATGGCCTGCGAAATCGGCAATGTACGGCCCGAATGGCACCTGCCTGCGAAACTTCAATCCCGACAGGCGTTCACGAAGCGCTGACCAAAGTATTCGTTCGAACACGGTCGCCTCGCGCCGCAGTCGCCTTGCGCGCGGAGCTGCTCCTGCCGTTGGATAGCTTTTCATCCGGCCACCCTCACCAACTCCGCCTAGCCAGCAGGCTGGCAAGGCTTCGTATCCTCTCCCATCAAGGGAGAGGTCTATATATCCCCTCTCCCTTGATGGGAGGGTGAGGGTGGCCTGCGCCGCCCTACTCGTCCCCGTCCCGCAGCGACATCCACGCTCTATCTCCCCGCAGTGCGGTGAACCAGCTCACGGGGTTCCAGAAGCGCTGGCTGCCGTCGAGCGAGAAGGTTGTGAACTCGGCGCGTCCAACGACGTTTTCGATCGGCAACAGGCCGAGCCCGCCTTGTTCGGGCGAGAAGCGGCTATCGGCGGAGCGGTCGCGGTTGTCTCCCATCAGGAACACATGGCCCTGCGGCACGAGCACCGGGGGCGTATCGTCGGCGTAGCTGAAGAGAAGGTCGAGCACGGCATAGCTGCGCCCCGTTCCCTGCTCTCCGGGCAGTGTCTCGATAAAGCGCGGATAGCGGCAGAAGCGTGTCCCATCGGCCTCGGTCACGCGGAATTCGGGCCGTGCGCAGGGCATGTTGTCGGTTTCCGGGATCATCGTGGGCGATGCTGCCCGCTTCGGCACGGCGGTGTTGTTGAGATAGAGGATGCCATCCTGCATCTGCACCGTGTCGCCGGGCAGGCCGATCACGCGCTTGATCCAGTCCTTGTGGTCGCTCGGCGACTTCACCACCACGATGTCGCCGCGTTCTGGGAGCTTGCCGAACGCGCGGCCCTCCATCTTCGGCAGCACGGGCAGGAAGGGCGAGAGGTAGGAAAAGCCGTAGGGATATTTGCTGACGACGAGCCGGTCGCCCACCAGCAGCGTCGGCACCATCGATTCCGAAGGAATGTAGAAAGGCTTGGCGACGAACGACCAGATGCCCATCACCGCGATGCCGAGCAGCGCCGCGTAGCGCAGCTCCTTCTTCCAGTCGATGCCCGGTTTCCTGCCGCTCACAGCGCCCGCGCCGTGATGAGGACCATCGCCTGCGCCCACGGATGGTCGTCGGTGAGTGTCAGGTGGATGTCGAGTGCGTGGCCGTCGGGCGTGATCTCGGCGAGCCGCAGCGCTGCGCCGCCCGTCAGCGCCAGCGTCGGCTGACCGGAGGGGAGGTTGATAACGCCCATGTCGCGCATGAAAACCCCGCGCCGGAAGCCGGTGCCGAGCGCCTTGGAGCAGGCCTCCTTCGCCGCGAAGCGCTTGGCGTAGGATGCGGCGCGCGTCAGCACGCGGCGTTCGGAGCGCGCGATCTCGATATCGGTGAAAACGCGGTTGATGAAGCGCGCACCGAACCGGTCGAGGCTCGATTGGATACGCTCGATATTGCAGAGGTCAGAGCCGAGGCCGACAACGTGGGGCAGAATCAGGCTCCCGCGCCGGAACGCGCTTCGTTCATCAGCCGCCGCATCTCGCGGATCGCGGCGTCGAGGCCGATGAACACAGCCTCGCCAACAAGGAAATGCCCGATATTGAGCTCGACGACTTCGGGAATCGCCGCAATAGGGGCCACGTTGTCGAAGCGCAGGCCGTGCCCGGCGTGGACCTCAAGGCCGCGCTTCGCCGCCAGCGTGGCGCCTGCGATCAGCCGCTCCAGTTCCTCGTCGCGCGACATGCCTTCGGTCAGCGCATAGCGGCCGGTGTGCAGCTCAATGACCGCGGCCCCGATCGCGGCGGAGGCTTCGATCTGCTCGGGGTCGGGCTCGATGAACAGGCTCACGCGGCAGCCGCGCCCGGAGAGGCGCTCTACGAAGGTGCGCAGATTGGGCTGGTTGCCGACAACGTCGAGCCCGCCCTCGGTCGTGCGCTCCTCGCGCCGCTCGGGCACGATGCAGACGGCGTGTGGCGCGTGGCGGAGCGCGATGTCCAGCATCTCTTCGGTGGCTGCCATTTCGAGGTTGAGCGGCAGGTCGATTTCGGCGGCGAGGCGGGCGATGTCGTCGTCGCTGATGTGCCGACGGTCTTCGCGCAGGTGCGCGGTGATGCCGTCCGCGCCCGCAGCGGCCGCGATCGTCGCGGCCTTTACGGGATCAGGATGCACGCCGCCGCGCGCGTTGCGGATCGTGGCGACGTGATCGATGTTCACGCCAAGGCGAAGCAGGCTCACGCGGCGGCCCTCGATCCCGGTTTCACCGCGGGCAGCGCGGCAAGGTCCTGCGGCAGCTTGTCGGCGCTGTAGGTGGGCACATCGAGCCGGATGAGCGAATAGAGCGGCACGCCGATGTCGGCGGTGCCGTTCGAGCGGTCGACAAGGCACCCGCCCGCGATCACCTTGCCGCCCGCCGCTTCGATCGCGGCGATCGCCTCGCGCGAAGAGAGCCCGGTCGTCACCACGTCTTCCATCATCAGCACCTTCGTCCCGGGTTCCAGCCGGAAACCGCGCCTCAGCTCGAATGTTCCCTGGGGCCGCTCGACGAACATCGAATCGACGCCGAGCGCGCGCGCGACTTCGTAGCCGACGATGAGCCCGCCCATCGCGGGGGCCACCACCGCTTCGATCTGCCCGCGCAGGTCCGCCGGAATTTTCTCAGCGAGCGCCTTCGCCAGCCGCTCGGCACGCGCCGGGTCCATCAGTACGCGCGCGCACTGCAGGTACTTCGGCGAGCGCAGGCCCGAGGACAGGATGAAATGCCCTTCAAGCAGCGCTTCGGCGGCGCGGAATTCCCCAAGAACCTCTTCGTCTGTCATGCCTTCATGCGCTCCACGGATGTCACGGCGTCGGTTGCCCTTAACGCACCGATGATATTCGTGAGATGCGCCAGATTGTCCACCTCGACATCGACCACGAAGGTGTGGAAATCGCGGTCGCGGTGGTGCGTGCGCATGTTCACGATGTTGGCGCCCTGTTTCGCGAGCACGCCCGTCATCGTGGCAAGGCTACCCGTCTCGTTGCGCAGTACGGCGGAAAGCCGCACGACTGCGCCGTCATTGTCGTCACCCCAGCCAAGATCGAGCCACTCGCGCCCGTCCGCGTCGGCGAGCGTCGAGCAGTCGATCGTGTGCACGTCGATGCTGCCGCTCTGACGGCGGATGCCGATAATGCGGTCGCCGGGGATCGGGCTGCAGCACTGTGCGAGATGCACCGAAACGCCGGGTGTCAGCCCCTTGATCGAGAGCTTCGCCTTAGGGTTGCGCTTCGCCCGCCGCTTGGCGCGCGCATTGAGGATGCGGCCCGGTAGAAGCGCATCGATCACGGCATCGTCCTCGATACGGTGCGCAGCGAGTCCCAGCACGAGATCCTGACGATCGTGCAAACCGAGGCGCTTCAAGGCGTCGTCGATGGCGCTTTCGCCGAGTTTCACATCGAGCCGCTTGATGATGTCGGCGAGCAGGCGTTCGCCGAGCGCGGCCTGTTCTTCGTGCTCCTTGTGGCGGATGAAGCGGCGGATCGCGGCGCGCGCCTTCGCCGTCACCACGAAGCTCTCCCACGTCGCATCCGGCTGCTGGCGGGCGGAGCGCAGGATTTCCACCTGATCGCCATTCGCAAGCGTGGTGCGCAGCGGCACGACGCGCCCGTTCACCTTGGCGCCCACGGTCGTCTCGCCGATCTTCGAGTGCACCGCGTAGGCGAAATCCACCGGCGTTGCGCCGCGCGGCAGCTGGATCAGTTCGCCCTTGGGGGTGAAGCAGAACACCTGGTCCTGATAGAGACCGAGCTTGGCGTTCTCCATCAGCTCTTCGGGGCTTCCCGCCTGATCCAGGATTTCGAGAAGGTCGGAAAGCCAGGGGTAACGCTCGGAAGCGCGCGCGTTTTCGTCCTGCTTGTAGGCCCAGTGGGCGGCAAGGCCCATTTCGGCCTGTTCGTGCATCCCACGCGTGCGGATCTGGATTTCCACGCGCATGTGATCGCCGTGGATGATCGTTGTGTGGAGCGAACGATATCCGTTGCGCTTGGGTGTCGAAATGAAGTCCTTGAAGCGTCCCGGAACCATCGGCCAGCGCTGGTGGATAACGCCGAGCGCGCGATAGCAGTCGTCGGGTTTGTCCACGATCACGCGAAACGCGATCACGTCCGAAAGCTGCTCGAACGGGATGTGCCGTTCCTGCATCTTGCGCCAGATCGAAAAGGGTCGCTTTTCGCGGCCAGCAACATCGGCATCGACACCGTGGCTACCGAGCACGTCCTTGATCTCGGTGCTGATCCGGGTGAGCTGGTCGCCGCCTGCCGTACGAAGCCGCTCGAGCCTTGTCGTGATCGACTGGTAGGCTTCGGGTTCAAGCTCGCGAAACGACACCTGCTTCATCTCGTCCATGAACTCGTACATGCCGATCCGCTCGGCGAGCGGCGCGTAGATGTCCATGGTTTCGCGTGCGATGCGCTTGCGCTTCTCGGGGTCCTTGATGAAATGCAGCGTCCGCATGTTGTGCAGTCGGTCGGCGAGCTTCACAAGCAGCACGCGAATGTCGTCCGACATCGCGAGCAGGAACTTGCGGAAATTCTCGGCGGCGCGTTCGCTCTCCGTCTGCGCTTCGATCCGCGACAGCTTGGTCACGCCGTCGACCAGCCGCGCGACGTTCTTGCCAAAGAGCGCCTCGACCTCCTCGGGGGTCGCGACCGTATCTTCCAGCGTATCGTGCAGAATGGCCGTCGCGATCGTCTCGTCGTCGAGCTTCAGGTCGGTCAGGATGCCGGCCACCTCGATCGGGTGCGAGAAATACGGGTCGCCGCTGGCGCGCAGCTGGCTGCCGTGCGCCTTCACCGAAAACACATAGGCGCGGTTCAGCAAATCCTCGTCCGCGCTGGGATCGTAGGCCTTTACCTTCTCGACAAGTTCGAACTGCCTGAGCACACGAGCCTTTCCACCATCCTCCCTACGCTATTTGGGGGTGAATGCGGCCTCGCGGCAAGGGGAGAAGTTCGCGCGCACGAAATACTGGTTGCGGGGCAGGGGCTTATGGCCTCTGTCTCAGCGGAACAGCAATACCGGCACCTGGCAGGTTCTTATCATCGTTGTCGTTGTGCTGCCGACAATCATGTTGCGTAGCGGTGAGTGCCCGTATGCGCCCATCACCAGCATGTCGCCCCCGCCTTCGTTCATGTGCCGCGTGATAACATCCTCCGCGTTGCCGGCTTCCAGATGGGCTGTGACTGCGGCGCAACCTGCCGATATATCCCGTGCGGCCGCTTCGAGGGCGCCTCTCTGGGCTTCGGTCCCGGCGGTGACCAGCCGGATCGTGCAGTCCCGAAACAACGGCGAATCTGCGATGAAACGAACGGCTTTTTGTGCGCTCGGCCCGTTGTCGAACGCCGCAATCACGGTTTTGATCGGGCGAAATGCACGCGCCGCCACCAGCACCGGTCGAATGCTGGCCCGGACGACCCGTTCCACCTTGCTGCCGAGGTGCCCTTTGGCGAAATCGGCCGATGCACCGCGTTTCCCGATCACGATCACATCGGCATCTGCCTCGCGTTCGATAATGGTCTCCACGATGCCGCCGTGGCGGTGGAGCAGGTTCACGGCGATACCCGCTTCGCGTAGCTGCGTTTCCGCCGCTTCGAGCAGCAACCGCCCCTGTTCGCGTGCCAGCCGCACGGTCTCTTCATCGATGCGCGCCAATTCTTCCAGCAGGCCGCTCTTGGCCCCCAGCCCGACCGCGCCGCTGAGATCGCGGCGTGCAGCGACCGCGTCCTTCCGCTGAATGACATGAAGTACGTCAACGGAGGCCGAAAGCCGGGCAGCAGCCCACGCGGCATGGTCGCACACGCTGTTCGCATAGGGGGAAGCGTCGATACAGGCGAGCAGCTTGGTCATGGTCGTCTCCCGTGTCCTCAGTGCGCGCCGAGCGCCTGTTCGGCGTCGGGTTTGTCGTGAACGCCGAAACGGTCGATCATCGTCGCACTGGCTTCGTTAAGCCCGATGATGTCAACCGTCGTGGCTTCGCGGCGAAACTTCAAAACCGCCTTGTCGAGCGCGGCGACGGCCGAAATGTCCCAAAAATGCGCGCCCTTTACGTCGATGCGGACGTGGTCGATGACCTCCTTGAAGTCGAACGCCGACACGAAACGTTCGATGGAGGCGAAGAACACCTGTCCGGTGAAGACATATGTGCGCGTCTTGCCGTCGTCCGAAAGCGAACTGGTGACGGCAAACAGGCGGCGCACCTTGCTGGCGAAGAACACGCCGCTCAGCAGCACACCGACGAGCACGCCCTGCGCCAGATCGTGCGTCCAGACCACGACGACGACGGTCGCCACCATCACGACGGAACTGTGCCAGGGGTGCGTGCGCAGGGTCTTGATGGAGGTCCAGCTGAACGTGCCGATCGACACCATGATCATCACCGCGACCAGCGCGGGCATGGGAATCTGCGCGACCCAGGGGCCGAGCACGACGATCAGGAACAGCAGGAACACACCTGCAACAAATGTGGACAGGCGTGTATGTCCGCCTGATTTCACGTTGATGACCGATTGTCCGATCATCGCGCAGCCGCCCATGCCGCCGAAAAAGCCGGTGATGAAATTGGCGATGCCCTGGCCTTTGGTTTCGCGGCGCTTGTCGCTCGGCGTGTCGGTCAGGTCATCGACGATCTGCGCGGTGAGCAGCGATTCGAGCAGGCCAACGGCCGCCATTGTAATCGAATAGGGCAGGATGATCTGCAGCGTCTCGAAGGTCAGGGGGACATCGGGAATCAGCAGGTAGGGCAGCGTGTCAGGTAGCGCGCCCATGTCGCCGACGGTGTTGACCGGAAGCCCGAGCCAGATCGAGATGATCGACAGTACGACGATTGCGACCAGCGGCGAGGGCACGGCTTTGGTCACGCGCGGCAGCAGGTAGATGATCGCAAGCCCCCCGGCGACCATCGCGTAAGTTTCCCAGGAAACGCCGGTTAGTTGCGGCAGCTGCGCGATGAAGATCAGGATGGCGAGCGCGTTGACGAAGCCGGTGATGACCGATCGCGAAACAAACTGCATCAGCAGGTCGATCCGCAGGAAGCCGGCGATAATCTGCAGAACGCCCATCAGGATGGTCGCCGCAAACAGATAAGACAGGCCGTGATCGCGGACCAGCGGCACCACGAGCACCGCGATGGCGGCGGTTGCCGCGGAAATCATCCCAGGCCGACCGCCGACCAGAGCCGTGATGACGGCGATGGAGAAGGACGCATAGAGGCCGACGCGTGGATCGACCCCCGCGATGATTGAAAAGCCGATTGCCTCGGGAATGAGTGCGAGCGCGACGACGAGACCCGCGAGAATGTCGCCGCGGGGGTTGGAAAGCCATTCGCGGCGAAGCGTGGCGGCAGGATACATGGAATGAAAACCCGGAACTGACGACGATTTCGGGAAAAAGCGCCCGCTAGGGCGGTTCTTCACTGCGAAACGGCTGTGTGGTTATCCGGGGGATAGGCGCCCGGCCGAGCCACCCGGTACAGAAACCGGGTCCGACGAATGCGCGGGTCTATGCCCTGCCGCGCGGCGGCTTGGCAAGTCTGTTCGTGTCGGTTGCGGTCGGCCGGGCGGCGCGATCAGTCGTAGTCGGGAACGATCGGCGTCGGCTTGGGCGGCGCGGCGGCGGTGAGGCGGAGCGCTTCGGCGCTCTCGGCGAGGCTGCCGATCTCGTCCACCGTGTCTTCGTCGTCCATGATCACGCGCTGCATACCCGAAACCAGCGCTTCGTTCAGCTGCACCGGCTTCACGGTTTCCTCGGCGATCTCGCGCAGCGCGACGACGGGATTCTTGTCGCGGTCGCGATCGATGGTCAGTTCCGCGCCGCTCGAAATCTGGCGTGCGCGCTGGCCTGCGAGCAGCACGAGTTCGAAGCGGTTGGGAACCTTGTCTACGCAATCTTCGACGGTGACGCGCGCCATCGGGCAAACTCCAGCAAAAATCGGGAAATTCGTAAGGGCCGCGATGTAGGCGCGCGCGCAACAGGAGTCAAGGAAAAGCCCCGATCCCGATGTTTCGCTGCATTGCACGGCCCGCCCCGGATGCTATGCGAAACGCGGATGTCCGCCCTCGAAATCATCGCTGCCCTGCTCGGCCTCGCCAATGTCACGTTCGTCGTCCGGCGCAGCGTGTGGAACTATCCGTTCGGCATCGCAATGGTCAGCCTGTACGCGGTCGTGTTCTACCGGGCGCAGCTCTACAGCGACGCGCTGCTGCAGATTTTCTTCCTTGTTCTCAATGTCTACGGCTGGGTCAGCTGGCGGCGCGTGCAGCAGCGCGATACCGTTCCGGTGCGCTGGATGGGGCTTCGCGGCAATGCCGCGGTGATTGCCGTCACAGCGGTGCTCTGGTTCCTGTGGTCGAGCGTGATGCACCGTTTCACGGATGCCGCAGCGCCCTATGTGGATGGCGCCGTCGCCTGTCTCAGCGTGGCTGGCCAGATCCTCATGGTGCGGCGCTTCGTCGAGAACTGGATTTACTGGATCGTCGTCAACATGCTCGCGATCGGGCTGTTCTGGTGGCGCGATCTTCCGGTCACGTCGGCGCTTTACACCGTGTTCCTCGGCCTCGCCTTCGCCGGGCTCTTCCAGTGGCGCCGCGCCGCGGCGGTGGCGGCATGAAGCGGCCGGCGAACGTCGTGCTGCACGGCCCCGAAAGCACGGGGAAGTCGACGCTCGGTGTCCGGCTCGCGGCGCACTACGGCACACGGCTGGTGCCCGAATACGGGCGTCTCTACTGCGAGGTGCGTGGCAGCGAGACGGATGCCGACGATCTCGTTTCGATCATGCACGGCCACGTCGCGCTCACGGAGGCGGCGCGGGAGCAGGCGGCGGAGCGCGGCGCGCGCCTCATCATTTCGGATACCGACCCGCTGATGACGGCGGCGTGGGCGATGATGGGTCTCGGGCAGCGGCTTCCCGCGCTCGATGCCTTCACCGATGTCGGCGATCTCTATTTGCTGATGGCAGACGATATCCCGTGGGTGGATGACGGCATCCGCCTGCACCGCACGCCGGAGGCGCGGGCGCGTTTCATGGCGCTATCGCGGGCGGAACTGGAGCGCCGCGCGGTGCCGTGGGTGCTCATCGCGGGCGATGCCGAGCAGCGGTTCGATGCCGCCGTCGCGGCGATCGCCTCTGCCGGGCTCGCATGACGGCGCTGCCCGTCCTTCATATCGATGCGCACATGCTGGTGATCGACAAGCCGGCCGGGCTTGCCGTGCATCCGGGGCCGAAGACGCCGCACAGTCTGGAAGAACGCCTCGGCGAACTCACCTTCGGGTTCCATCGCCTGCCGCAGCCCGCGCACCGGCTGGATCGCGACACCTCCGGCTGTCTTTTGCTCGCACGACATCCGAAGGCCGCCAAGCGCCTGGGTCAGCTGTTCGCGGAGGGGCGAATCGCCAAGACCTATCTCGCGCTTCTGGATGGGGTGCCGGAGGGTGACGGCCGTATCGAGGCGCCGCTCGCCAAGGTTTCGAGTGCGGAGGCGGGGTGGCGTATGGTCGTCGACCCGAGCGGAAAGCCCGCCGCCACCCGTTGGCGGCTGCTCGCCGCGCACGAAGGGCAGGGGCTGGTGGTCTTCTTCCCCGAAACCGGTCGCACGCACCAGATTCGCGTCCACGCCGCGCACGCGCTCGCGCCGATTGTGGGCGATCCGGTCTATGGAGATGGCAACGGACCGATGCGGTTGCATTCGGCGGGCCTTGTTATCCCCTACCGCGAGGAAGCGCCCGTGTCGGTGGAGGCGTCGCTTCCGGCGGACTGGCCGCTCTGGGCGCGCGAGGCCGCAAATGAGAAGGGGCCGCCCTTTCGGGCGACCCCTTCCGCGTGACGAGACTGTAAGTCTTAGGCCTTGCGGCGACGACGGGCTGCCCCCAGCCCGAGGACACCGAGACCGAACAGCGCCAGCGCAGCCGGTTCCGGCACTTCGCCGATCGGCGGCAGGTCGAGACCCGCGAAGCCGTAGCCGAAAGCGTTGACGTGGCGGCTACCCGAGGTGAACGAGTAGGCTTCAACGCCCGCCGCCGCGAAGGCCGCAAGCAGGGCGGATTCAGTCGTGTACGCACCGATGAACGTCGTGAAGCTCAACTCGTCGCCATCGGCGAGGTCGCCGAAGCTGAAGATGAAGTAGCTGCCGAGGTCGCCGACGGCGCCCGACACGTTCGTGTTGGCGTCCTGCGCGCGCTGCACCATGGGATCCGGCACGGCGAACGGGTTGGTCGACGTGTGCATCACCTTGCCTTCCGGCGCGACGCCCGGAACATAGACCGACGTGTAATTGTCACCGAAGTAGCCCGGGGTCACGTCCCAGTCGAGCGTACGCGCATAGCGCACGTCGGTGCGGGCGGCGCCGGAGTCGTTCTTGATGACAACGTCGATCTTGAACAGCGTTTCACCCGCAACCGGCGTGTAGGTGTGCGTGATCGTGAGGCCGTCGTTCGTGGTCACGACCGACTTCGCGCTCGAAGCCGTCACGTCGCTCAGCGCGGCCGATGTGAAACCGGCCGAGCTGCCGCCGTAGACGTACTTGTTGCCGACGCCGTTGGCGGCGACGCCCCAGCCTTCGCAAAGGCAGCCGGGCGTGATCGCATCGCCGGCACCGGTGAGCGCAAGACCGACGCCACCAGAGCCGAGGCCGCCGTTGTCGAACAGGCCCATGCTGAGATCGCCGTTGGAGATGGTGGTCGCCTGGGCGGCACCCGCAATCGCGAGCGAGGCGCAGGCCGCCAGAATTGAGGTCGTGTAACGCATGATTTTATCCCCTCTGTGTTTCTACGCACGCCAAGCCAAACACTGCCGGGCGGACACAAACGTCGAAAACAAAGGAAAGCATAACGCGTGCCAAATCGCCTTTTTTTCTCGCAAGTCACGGATTTGGGCCGTGATTTTTCGTTTCGCAAGCGATGCGAACGGTATTGGGTTAAGCCAGTATGTAAAAAACGGCGACACTCGCGGGGCCGCGCGCTTGCCGAAGACGTTCGGGCCCCCTAAGTGGCCGTCTCATGACCGATCTCGCGCATATCCGTAATTTTTCGATCATCGCCCACATCGACCACGGCAAGTCGACGCTGGCCGATCGCCTCATCCAGCGCACCGGGGGGCTCACCGACCGCGAGATGTCGGAACAGGTGCTCGACAACATGGATATCGAGCGCGAGCGCGGCATCACCATCAAGGCGCAGACCGTCCGCCTCGAATACAAGGCGAAGAACGGCGAGACATACACGCTGAACCTGATGGACACGCCGGGCCATGTCGATTTCGCCTACGAAGTCTCGCGCAGTCTCGCGGCGTGCGAAGGCGCGCTCCTCGTCGTGGACGCCGCGCAGGGTGTCGAGGCGCAGACGCTGGCGAACGTCTACCAGTCAATCGAGCATGATCACGAGATCGTCCCCGTCATCAACAAGATCGATCTGCCAGCCGCCGACCCGGAGAAGGTGAAGGCGGAGATCGAGGACATCATCGGCCTCGATGCGTCGGAGGCGGTGCTCGCCAGTGCGAAGTCCGGCATCGGCATCGATGATGTGCTCGAAGCCGTCGTGAACAAGATCCCGCCGCCCAAGGGCGACCGCACTGCGCCGCTCGAAGCGATGCTCGTCGACAGCTGGTACGATCCCTACCTTGGCGTCGTCATCCTCGTGCGCGTCGTCAATGGCGTGATCCGCAAGGGTCTCAACATCAAGTTCATGGCCGGCGGTACCGAGCATCTGATCGACCGCGTCGGCTGTATGCGGCCGAAGATCGAGACGCTCGACGAGATCGCGGCCGGCGAAATCGGCTTCATCACAGCGCAGATCAAGGACATCTCCGAAACCCGCGTCGGCGACACCATCACCACGGTGAAGAACCCGGCCAAGGCCGCGCTCCCCGGCTTCAAGGAAGTGCAGCCCGTGGTGTTCTGCGGCCTGTTCCCGGTTGATGCGGCGGATTTCGAGAAGCTGCGCGACAGCATCTCGAAGCTGCGCCTCAACGACGCCTCGTTCAGCTTCGAGATGGAAACGTCCGCCGCGCTCGGTTTCGGCTTCCGCTGCGGCTTCCTCGGCCTCTTGCACCTCGAGATCATTCAGGAGCGGCTGACGCGCGAATATGATCTCGATCTCATCACCACCGCGCCCTCGGTCGTCTACCGGATGCACATGACCGACGGGACGACGCAGGAACTGCACAATCCCGCCGATTACCCGGACGTCGTGAAGATCGATTTCGTCGAGGAACCGTGGATCGAGGCGGTGATCTACGTGCCCGACGAGTATCTCGGCTCACTCCTGAAGCTCTGTCAGGATCGCCGCGGCATCCAGAAGAATCTCACCTATGTGGGTGGGCGCGCGCAGATCACGTACGAGCTGCCCTTGAACGAGGTGGTGTTCGATTTCTACGACCGGCTGAAGTCGATCAGCCGCGGCTACGCGAGCTTCGATTATCACCAGATCGGCTACCGCGAGGGCGACCTCGTCAAGATGTCGATCCTCGTCAACAACGAGCCTGTCGACGCGCTCAGCATGATCGTCCACCGCGTCGCCGCTGAGGCGCGCGGCCGCCATATGTGCGAGCGGCTGAAGGACTTGATCCCCCGCCACCTCTTCAAGATCCCGATCCAGGCGGCGATCGGCGGCAAGGTGATCGCGCGCGAAACGATCGCGGCGCTCCGCAAGGACGTTACCGCCAAGTGCTACGGCGGCGACATCAGCCGCAAGCGCAAGCTCCTCGACAAGCAGAAGGAAGGCAAGAAGCGGATGCGCGAGTACGGCTCGGTCAGCATCCCGCAGGAAGCCTTTATCGCCGCGCTCCGCATGGGCGACGAGGGGTAGGGCAGAAATTTAGGACGATTGACAAGTTTCTCTTCCGGGGCAGAAGTAGGCGCTCCCTGGAGGTCGCCCATGATGTGGAGAAACCGTTCGCGTCTTCTGGCGCTCGTGTTGTCGGCGCTCTCGTCCTCCGCCTCCGCGATGCCGCATCAGAAGCCCGAGACGCTCACCCCGCAAATCTACCGCCAGCGCTGCCTGTTCTGCCACAAGAGCGCCGCGCCCGAAGGCGTCGCCCCTGAAATCCTCATCGGCCTCAATCCCCCGCCGGGCGTCAGGCCCGCCGACGTCATGCCGAACATCAAATGCTGGCGCCGCTGCGAGAAGTGCTGGCCGCAGCGGAAATAGCGCCTCTTTCGAAATCGGAAAACCTGTGCCGGCCAAAGGCGAGGGCCGGTCACGCTCTCCAGACGGCGCGGACGCTCATCCGCGCGGCGGAATCGAATTTCCGCGCCAGAGCCTCAACTTCCTCGACTTCGTCTCGTTCCGGGGCAGGGCGTTCAGCCCAGCAGCAGCGCCGACAGCACCAGCACCACCCCCGCCAGCGAGGCGAGCCACACCAACGTCCGCAGCTTCGGGATGCCCGCAGCATAAAGCGGTAGGTAGATCAGCCGCGCCCAGAAATAGAGGTGCGCGCCAAGCTCGGACTTCCAGCCGAGCCGGTCCGCTGCGACCGCTGCCAGCAACACCGCTGCGAACAGCGGGAAGGTCTCGAAGAAGTTCGCCTGCGCCCGCGCGAGCCGTCCGGCAAGCGGCTTCAAGGGCGGCATCTCGCCGTCGCGCGCGCCCATGTTCCATTCGATGCCGTACTGCGCGGTTTTCACGTTCACGGCCCACAGGATGTGGACAAGGCCCAGCACCGCGGCTGCGCCCAGCAGATAGAGTTCGATCGGCATGGTGATCCCTCCCCTTGGAAGGGACGGACGATCCCTTATTCAGCGCCGCTTCGCAAGCGGGCGGAAAGATGAGGGGGTCAGGCCGCCTGGTTCCGTGCGGCGAGATCGACCTCGGCCTTGATGCATTCGGCAAGCAGGAAGGCGAGTTCAAGGCTCTGGCCGGCGTTGAGGCGCGGGTCGCAGTGCGTGTGATAGCGGTCGGCGAGCGCCTCGTCGGTGATCGCCATCGCGCCGCCGGTGCATTCAGTGACGTTCTGGCCGGTCATCTCGGCATGGATGCCGCCCGCGTGCGTGCCTTCGGCGCGGTGCACCGCGAAGAAGCCCCGCACCTCGGTGAGGATACGGTCGAACGGGCGCGTCTTGTAGCCGCTGCCCGACTTGATCGTGTTGCCGTGCATCGGGTCGCACGACCAGACGACGTGGCGCCCCTCCTGCTTCACGGCGCGAACGAGCGGCGGCAGGCCGGCTTCCACCTTGTCGTGGCCGAAGCGGCTGATGATGGTGATGCGGCCCGGGACGTTCTCGGGGTTCAGCGTGTCGATCAGGCGGATGAGCGTGTCCGGCTGCAGGCTCGGGCCGGCCTTCAGGCCAAGCGGGTTGCCGACGCCGCGCAGGAACTCGATATGCGCCGAGCCTTCGAAGCGTGTGCGGTCGCCCACCCACAGCATGTGCGCGCTGGTGTCGTACCAGCGGCCGGTCAGCGAATCCTGCCGCGTCATCGCCTGCTCGTAGCCGAGCAGCAGCGCCTCGTGGCTTGTGTAGAAGTCCGTGCCCTTCAGCTGCGGAACCGTTTCCGGGCTGATGCCGCACGCTTCCATGAAGGCGAGCGCATCGCCGATGCGGTCGGCGACGTCCTTGTATTTCTCGGCCCATGGCGAGCGGCCCACGAAATCGAGGTTCCACTTGTGAACCTGATGCAGGTTCGCAAAGCCGCCCTGCGCGAAGGCGCGCAGCAGGTTGAGCGTTGCGGCAGACTGCATGTAGGCGCGGAGCATACGCTGCGGGTTTGGTTCCCGCGCCGCGCTTTCGAAGGTAATGTCGTTGACGATGTCGCCGCGGTAGCTTGGCAGCGAAACGCCGTTCAACTCTTCCATGTCCGCCGAGCGGGGCTTGGCGAACTGGCCGGCAAGGCGGCCTACCTTCACCACCGGCATCCGGCTGGCGAAGGTCAGCACCACCGCCATCTGCAGGAGCACGCGGAACGTGTCGCGGATATGGTTCGGGTGGAACTCGGCGAAGCTTTCGGCACAGTCGCCGCCCTGGAGCAGGAAAGCCTTGCCCGCCGCAACATCGGCAAGCTGGGCTTCGAGCGCGCGCGCTTCGCCCGCGAAGACGAGCGGCGGATAGCTCGAAAGCTCGCTTTCCACGGCTGCAAGTGCTGCCGTGTCCGCATAGGCAGGAAGCTGCCGCGCTTCGGAATTGCGCCAGCTGGCCGGGGCCCAGGATTGGTCGGACGTCTTCATCGCGCGCCTTTTGGCGTGTCACTTGCACGAGCGCAAGCAATGCTTTCTTGGCCCCCCGGATGCTTCCGCCACGCCATTTGCGGCAGAGATTTTTTCATCATGGTTAACGCCATCGTAACAATTCATCGCAAAAGAAGGGGCTAAGACAATGAATGCGCTTGATATTAATCATTTATGCGTACATTGTTCACATATTCCGGGGGGACAGGGGAAACTCCGATGCTGAAACAGTCGCCGGTTTTTGAACGCAAGGCACCAAGCAGCTACCATCACGGCAATCTTCAGGAGGCGCTGCTGAACGCCGGTCTGGAGCTTCTGGAGCGGCGAGGCTGTGCTGAGCTTGCGCTGCGCGAAGTCGCCCGCGAGGTGGGGGTGAGCCCCGCTGCCGTCTATCGCCACTATACCTCGAAAGAGGCGCTGCTCACCGCAATGGCTATCGAGGGCTTCAAGCGCCTGACAGCCGTGCAGATCGAGCCGGTTTCGAATGCCGTGGTGACGCCGGTGCGCTTTGCCGACATGGGTCGCGCTTATGTTCGCTTCGCGGTCCGCAATCCCGCGCTGTTCCGCCTTATGTTCAGCGATCAGGTCGATTCCAGCCGCGACGCCGCGCTGATGTTCGCGATCGAACCGCTCACCGGCAACATCGAGGATGCCGTCGCCCGCCTTGCGGGGCCGCGCTTCTCGTCCGCGATGCGGCGCAAGGCGGCGCTCCGCGCCTGGTCGCTGGTGCACGGCCTGTCCATGCTGCTTATCGATGGCCAGCTGCGCATCGCGCACAGCGAGATCGACCGCATGATCGAGGCCGTTGTCGACCCCAATCACGCGCTCGCCATCTAACGCATCAGCACGAGTTCTTCCGCCATCGTCGGGTGGACGGCTACGGTTTCGTCGAGCTGTGCCTTGGTCAGCCCCGCCTTCACGGCAATCGCAAGCGGCTGCATGATCTCGGCCGCGTCCGGCCCGATCATGTGCGCGCCAAGGATGCGGCCTGACGCTTCATCGACGACCAGCTTGTAAAGCGACCGTTCGTTCCGACCCGCCAGCACGTTCTTCATCGGCCGGAAGTCGGAAGCATAGACGCGCACCGAGCCATAGGCATTGCGCGCCTGCGATTCGGTGAGGCCGACGGCCGCAATCGGCGGATGGCTGAACACGGCGGACGGGATGCAGCTATGATCGACCCGCCACGGCTTGCTGCCGAACACGGTGTCGGCAAACGCGTGGCCCTCTCGGATCGCGACGGGGGTCAGCTGCACGCGGTCGGTCACGTCGCCGACGGCATAGATGTTCTCGACGTTGGTACGGCTGTCCGCATCGACCTTGATCGCGCCGTTTTCCGCCAGTTCGACGCCGACCGCCTCAAGGCCCAGACCGTTACTGTTTGGCGGCCGACCGATTGCGTAGACGAGGAGATCGGTCTCGATCGGCGTGTCCTTCCCGGCATGGACGAGCAGGCTACCGTCCGCCTGCTTCTCGACCTTGTGGAACGGCGCGTTGAAACGGAAATCGATGCCCTTTGCCGTGCTGATCGCCTGCAGGCGCTCGGCGAGCTGCTGGTCGTATTCGCGCAGCAGGCGGTCGCCGCGCAGAAGCAGCGTCACCTTCACGCCGAGTGCATTGAAAATGCCGGCGAATTCGTTGGCAATATAACCGCCGCCCGCGATCACGACGCGCTTCGGCAGTGCTTCGAGATGGAACACCTCGTTCGAGGTGATCCCGTGCTCAGCGCCTTCGCAGTCCGGGAAGCCGGGACGTGCACCGGTTGCGATCAGGATCTTGTCGGCAGTGACTGTCTTGTCGCCGATCCGCACCGTGTGCGCGTCCTCCAGCACGGCGCGGCCTTGGAGAATCGTCACCTTCTGGCTTTCGAGTGTTGAAATATAGGCTTTATTGAGCCGGTCCACCTCTGAAAGGACATTGTCTCGCAGCGTCGTCCAGTCGAAGCGCTTGCCTTCCACCGTCCAGCCGAAGTTCCGCGCGTCTTCAAGGTCTTCGGCGAAATGTGCACCGTAGACGAGCAGTTTCTTCGGCACGCAGCCGCGAATCACGCACGTGCCGCCGACTCGGTACTCCTCGGCAATGGCAACGCGCGCACCGTGGCCCGCGGAAATCCGCGCCGCGCGTACCCCGCCCGAACCGGCGCCGATGACGAAGAGATCGTAGTCGTATGCGTTCATATTTGCGGTCCGGCCCTTTGTGGCAGTAGATTACGGCTGTGTAGCGTTTGGCTAAAGTGTCCGCCAACGTGGGGGAAGGTAAGGTGAGATGACAACGGTCGCAACGGCGCCTCAGGACATACCTGCCCGGCGCAAGGTACTGCTGGTGGAAGATTCACCACTTATTGCCATGTCGCTCGAAACACTGTTCGAGGATATGGACTGGGAAATGCAAGGCCCGGCTACCCGGCTTGAGGAGGCGCTCAAGCTTGCCGAAACGACGGATGCCGATATCGCGCTCCTCGATGTCAACCTCGACGGCGAGTTGAGCTGGGCGGTCGCGGACGTGCTCAAGGCCCGCGGCGTGCCCTTCGTGTTCGCAACCGGATACGACGGCGCATCAATGCTGCCGGACGCACACTGTGATGCGCGGCTCGTGAGCAAGCCGTTCCAGATCACGGAGCTTGAAGTCCTGCTTCGCGAGATGGTCGGCGAAGAGCTTTAGCCGAGACGTTCCCGGGCGGCTTCCCAGTTACGGCCGTCGAAGGCTTCGACGGCGAAGGTCAGCGATGCGTAGTCGTCGAGACAGCGCGCGTTGACGCTGTACCCGTCCGGGTGCGAGCGCGGCACGTAAAAGCTCTTGATCCCGCAGGTCTTGCAGAAGAGGTGGCGGGCGATCCCCTCACCGAAACGATACTCGCCGAGATTATCGTCGCCCGACAGCAGGCGGAACTCGGCCTTCGCCGCGATGAGGTGCAGGAAGCCCGTCGCCGCGCACATGGAGCAATTGCAGTCGAGCAGCGGGATGGGCCCGTCTTCAACGTCCACCTCGAATCGCACCGCCTTGCAATGGCAGCCGCCTGAGAGCGTCTTCATTCGACGGTGACGGATTTCGCAAGGTTGCGCGGCTGGTCGACGTCCGTGCCCTTGGCCACCGCCACGTGGTAGGCGAGCAGCTGCACGGGCACGGCGTAGACGAGCGGCTGGATGAGCGGGTGGCAGTCCGGCATCTCGATCGTCGCGACCGCGCCGTCACCCGCCTTGGCGATGCCCGCGGCGTCGGAGATCAGCACGATGCGGCCGCCGCGCGCAGCAACCTCCTGCATGTTGCTGACGGTCTTTTCAAAGAGCGGGCCCGAGGGCGCGATGACGATGACGGGAACGCTGTCGTCGATGAGTGCGATCGGGCCATGCTTCATCTCGCCTGCCGCATAGCCTTCGGCGTGGATGTAGCTGATCTCCTTCAGCTTCAACGCGCCTTCGAGCGCCATCGGATAGTCCGGGCCGCGGCCCAGGTAGAGCACGTCGCGCGCCGCGGCGACGAGCGGCGCCATCTTCTCGATCTCCTCATCATGGGCGAGCGCGGCATTGAGCGCGGCGGGCGCTTCGGCGAGGTGCTTCACGATCTCGCGTTCTTCGTCGGCGGTCATCTTGCCTTTGGCGCGTGCGAGGTTGGCCGCGAAAGCAGCAAGCACGGCAAGCTGGCAGGTGAACGCCTTCGTCGAGGCAACCCCGATCTCCGGGCCCGCGTTGGTGGGGAGAAGCAGATCTGCCTCACGGGCCATCGAGCTGGTCGGCACGTTGACGACGACCGCGATCTTCTGGCCTTCGGTCCGGCAGTGACGGAGCGCGGCGAGCGTGTCCGCGGTTTCGCCCGACTGGCTGATGAAGAGTGCGAGCCCGCCGGGCTCCAGCACCGGTTCGCGGTAGCGGAATTCGGAGGCGACATCGATGTCCACCGGCACGCGCGCGAACTTCTCGAACCAGTATTTGGCGACGAGACCAGCGTAGTAGCTGGTGCCGCAGGCGACGATGGTGACGCGCTTTACCTCGGCGAGGTCGAACTCGGGGATGGGGAGGGCCACCTTGCCGTCGAGCGGCTTCAGATAGGCTTGTAGCGTCTGCGCCACGACCACCGGCTGCTCGAAGATCTCCTTCTGCATGAAGTGGCGGTGGTTGCCCTTGTCGATCATCGCGCCGGAGACGCCTGAGAGCGTTACTTCGCGTGTGACGGGATTGTTGTCGCGATCGAAAATCTCGATCTTCTCGCGGCTGAGTACGGCCCAGTCGCCTTCCTCGAGGTAGGCGATCTTCTGCGTCATCGGCGCGAGCGCCAGCGCGTCGGAGCCGAGATAGTTCTCGCCCTCGCCGAGCCCGACGACGAGCGGTGCGCCGAGGCGGGCGCCGACGAGCAGATTGTCGTGACCCTTGAACATCATCGCGAGAGCGAACGCGCCGTGCAGGCGCGGCAGCACGGCCTTCACCGCTTCGATCGGGGCCTTGCCGCTCTCAAGCTCGCGCGCAACGAGGTGGGCGACGACCTCCGTATCGGTTTGGCTCGCGAAGCTGCGGCCCTCGGCAGAAAGCTCGTCGCGCAGTTCCTTGAAGTTCTCGATGATGCCGTTGTGAACAAGCGTCACGTCGCCCACGATGTGTGGGTGCGCGTTGTCTTCGGTGGGCGCACCGTGGGTCGCCCAGCGCGTGTGGGCGATGCCGACGTGGCCGGGCAGGGGATCGAGCGCGAGCTTCTTCGCGAGGTTGTCGAGCTTGCCTTCAGCGCGACGGCGATCGAAATGCCCGTCCACGATCGTGCAGACGCCTGCCGAATCATAACCGCGATACTCAAGCCGGCGGAGGCCCGCCACGAGCTGGTCGGTGACGTCGCCTTTACCGAGAATTCCGATGATGCCACACATTACTTCGCCGCTTTCTTTTTGGCCGTCATTGCCTCGCGGAACCGCGCGGCCCAGCCGGGTTTGCTGTCCTGAACACCGCGCGCGACTGCGAGCGCATCGGCCTCCACATCCTTCGTCATCACCGAGCCTGCGCCGACGATCGCGCCGTCACCGATCTTCACGGGCGCAACAAGCGCGCTGTTGGAGCCGATAAAGGCACCCGCGCCGATTTCCGTCTTGTACTTGAAGAAGCCGTCATAGTTACAGGTGATCGTGCCTGCGCCGATGTTGGCCTTCGTGCCCACGCTGGCGTCGCCGATGTAGGAGAGGTGGTTTGCCTTCGCGCCTTCGGCGAACACGGCTTTCTTTGTTTCGACGAAGTTGCCGATTTTGACGCCCTTCGCGAGATCCGTGCCGGGGCGGAGGCGGGCGTAGGGCCCGATTTCCGCTTTTTCGCCGACCTTTGCGCCTTCAAGATGCGAGAAGGCATGAATGCGTGTGCCAGCGCCCACGGAAACGCCGGGGCCGAAAACGACATTCGGTGCGATGCTCACATCCGCCGCAATCTCGGTATCAAAGGCGAAGAACACGCTGCCGGGATCGGTCAGCGTAACGCCTTCCTTCATGAAGTGGTTGCGACGCTCTGTCTGGAAGCGTGCTTCGGCGACCGCAAGTTCGGCGCGGCTGTTGATGCCCATCACCTCGGCTTCGGCCGTTTCGACGACGCGCGATGTTCGGTCATCCTCCTTGGCGAGCATGATGATGTCCGGGAGGTAGTACTCGCCCGCTGCATTGTCGTTGCCAACGCGTTCCAGTAGCGGCCAGAGGTCCGCGGAGCGCACAGCGAGCAGGCCGGAATTGCAGAGATCGATAGCGCGCTCGACCGGTGAGGCGTCCTTGAACTCCACCATCTTCCGGATAACCCCGTCATCGGCGTCGATACGCCCGTAAGCGCCGGGGTCGGTCGCGCGGAAGCCGAGAACGACGGCTGCTGGTGCATCTTTCTCGTTGTGAAGCTTCGAAAGCATCAGACGCATGGTCGCGCTCTCGATGAACGGCACGTCCCCATACAGCACGAGTATGTCACCGTCGAAACCCTCAAGCGCAGCCTTTGCTTGAAGCACGGCATGGGCGGTGCCGAGTTGCGGTTCCTGTGTCACCACGACGGCTCCGGTGTCCGCGACTGCGGCCTCCACCTGCTCGCGCCGTGCGCCCACGACGACGACGGTGCGTTCGGGCGCAATCTCGTCCACGCTTGCCATCAGGTGGAGCAGCATCGCCCGCCCGCCGATGGGGTGCAGCACCTTGTGCGTTTCGGATTTCATCCGCGTGCCCATTCCGGCAGCGAGGATGATGGCGGCGACGGGGCGGCGGCTCATGAAAATCTCACAGACTCAATCAATTCCTGCGGTGCCTGTGCCATATCGGGATTGCCATTTCCATAACGCCGGGCAAAAGGCTTGCATGAATCCGACACCACCCTCCATCGTTTTCGACCTAGACGGCACGCTCGTCGATACTGCCCCGGACCTTGCGGCGGCGATGAACCACGTTCTGGCGCATTTCGGCCGGGCGCCCGTCGATCCCGAAGCCGTGCGCCACATGGTCGGCCACGGCGCACGCCGCACGATCGAGCGCGGCCTTGCGCTTACGGGCGGAGGGGATGAGTCGATGCTCGACGCGGGTGTGCCGGTATTCCTCGAATTCTACGGTGCCAACGTCTGTGTCGGCTCGCGGCCGTGGGAAGGCGTCGAGGCATCACTCACCGCCCTCGCGGATGCAGGCGCCCGCATCGCGATTTGCACCAACAAACCTGAACGGCTTGCCGTGGACCTCATCGACGCGCTCGGCTGGGGCGACCTGTTCGATGCGATCCTTGGCGGCGACAGCCTGCCGGTCAGGAAGCCCGACCCTGCGCACGTGCTCGAAACATTGGTGCGGATGGGCGGCGATCCGGCGCGCGCTGCGTTCGTGGGCGATTCGCGGCCCGATGTGGAAGCCTCACGCGCGGCGGGAATCCCGGTTGTGCTCACCAGTTTCGGCTACAGCGACGTGCCGCCCGACACGCTCGGCGCGGACGCGATGATCGACCATTTCGATGCGCTGGTGCCGACGCTCAAACGGGTTGCGCCTGCTCTTTTCGTCTGAGTGCCTTGCGCACGAGGTGCTGGGCCAGCATCAGCGGCGGCATCCGCAGCCAGTGCCCCCGGATGTAGAGCAGCCGATCGCTGAGCTTCGCGCCCTGGTGCCCGAAGCGGTCGCGCCCGCCGAGCTTACGGAGCGCGAGCCGATCAACGAGGTCCATGCGGGCGACCAGCGTTTCCGGTACGTCCGTTCCATAGAGTTGCCGGGCAAGCCGCAGAGCGCGCGACAGTGGTGTTCGAAGCTGGTGCCGCTCGGCCGCAGCGGCGAGCCCATCCCAAAAGCCTTCGGTGCGCGCGAAATCGGTCGCGAGACAGTGAATATCCCAGAGATTGCGCGCGCCGCCCTCGAACTCGCCATCGTAGGCGACGTGCGCGGCGCTGTGCAGCAGCATCTCCGCCGGACCGAGCACGAACAGGCCGTCCGCCACAGCCACGCGGCTTTCGATGAGCGCATCGGCGTCCGGCTTCAGCCGCGCGGTGAGCGGCAGGATCGTGTGGTGCACGTCGATGACACCGCCGCGCTCCTTATGCACCATCGGCGGCAGCTCGTGCATCCATGTACGGTAATAATGGTCGTCGTAGGCGTTTTCCTTCGCCTGAAGCCATCCATGCGCCAGCAGTGCGGCTTCGACCGCGGGAAGCGCTGCGCGTGGCACGAGAATGTCGAGATCGCCGATTCGCCGCCCCTGCGCGACGGGCAGTCCGGCATGGAGATATGCGGAGCCCTTCATCAGGATGACGGGACAGCCCACATTCCTGAGCGCTAGCGCGGCGCGGTCGATTTCCCACCGAGCGGCGAGGTGATCGCCGCGGGTGATGTCGCGCTCTTCGGTGAGACATGTCCGAGCCCCCCCGGGAAGCGCCTCCCACAGCGGCACAGCGCGCTCTGCGACCGTTCCCAGCAGCCTCTCGGCGCGCCCGACGCGGATAAGCGCGTTCCAGTCATCCGCCGACAGTCCCCGCATCGATTCGGGCTCGGCGAGCGCGCGGTGCAGGATCGCGGCCGGCGTCATGCCGTCACCTTGCGCCACAGCGTCTCGAAAAGTTCGAGCGCGTCGTCGCTCGATCCGTACATGATATCAAAGGCCGGCGCGTGCGCGAGGCAGCGCCAGACGGCCTCGAACCCGGCTTCGCCCATCAGTGCCTGATTGGTGGAGGAGGCGGCGAGGCGCACGTAGGTTTCGGTTCGTGTCATCGGCCGCCACGCCGGCGCGGCGTTCTCGCGGAAGTGCGGAGCGACGACGAGCGCGATCTCGGCGGGCGTTTCCATCGTGTCGATTGCAGCGCCGGGCGGCAGCAGGTGCCGGATCGTGCCTTTCACCGTGCCTTCAAGCACCGGCCCGAAGCGGTCCGCAGGTGCGCGCGCTTCCATCGCCGCGATCGAAGCATTCTTGAGCGAAATCGGACGGGGGAAGGGGTGCAGCAGGGGCGCATGGAGATCGAGCAGCGCGAATTCGTCGCCGAGATGGCGCCAACCCTCGCGGTACGCCAGCAAGGCCGACAGCGTGCTCTTGCCCGCGCCCGAATCGCCGATCAGCAGTGCTGCCTTGTCTCCGTTTGCGGACGATGCCGCATGAACCACGACATGCCGTCGGTAGCCGACCGCCATCTGCAGGTTCATGCCCATTTCGAGGCCGAGCATTCCCAGGTCAACGGGCAGCGGCAGCGTGTCGAAGGGCTCGAAATCGCATTCGAGCCTCAGGTTCGGCTTCACCCACCTTCGCAGTGGGCTCGAAGGGACGGCACTCACGGCATAATCGTAGATGCCGTCTGCCGTTTCGGCCGGATAGTCGCGGTAGAGCGCGTTCACCTCGTCGATGACGCGCCGGAAGGGCGAGCGCAGATGGAAGGACGCCGGGCCGATCCGCAGCGTCCGGGACGGCCAGCGGTCAGGCGTCATGCGATGCGGTCGATAATGTCCATCGCGGCCATTTCATTGAGCCGCGCGGTGACAACGCGGGCGATATCGTCGCCTTCGCCGTCGAGATCATGATGCTGTGCAAGCTGTTCGCAAACCTCCCCGATGCCGAGCGTTCGCCCGTGTAGCAGGTCGAGGATGGCGACGACAGCCGGGGAGACGACGTGCGTCATCCCAGAAGGCCGATGATAGACGAGCGTAAGGTCGTCGACGGGGCGCACGACATAAGCATCCCGCGCCGCGGCGCGGTAGCGCATGTCGGTGCCGCCCGTCAGAGCTTGTGAACGAGCGAGGTGAGGCAGGTGAACCCGCTCTGACCCGGCTTCAGGTTCTTGATATACTTGAGGTGGGCGTCGAACTGCTTCGTCGAATAGATACCGTCAGGCAGTCGGCCGGACTGCTGATAGTCGACCAATTCCTGACCGTAGTAGTAGCCCTTGGGCGGGGGGGCGTAGCATTTTGTCTTGCCGCCGCTGCCACCGCCGCCGCCGTAACCGCCGCCGCCATAGGCCACCATGCCTTCGTCATCGGCCGAGTCCATATCGTAGCCGTAGGCGTCGTAGCCCTTGCCGTCGGTGTCGCAGACCTTGTCGATCGGGATCTGGCACATGGCGAGCGATGTTGTCGCCCCGCCACCACCACCGCCGCCACCGCCGTGGTAGCCGCCGGTCGCCCATGCGGGACGCAGCGTGACAACCGCGGGTGCCGCCACCGCACCGAGCCGCAACAGGGCGCGCCGCGAGGCCTTGCCTTCAGCCAGCTCCATCTCGTCGCTTTTGCGTTCGTCTGTCATAAGCCTGTCCCGAAATCCTTCGAATACACTTTATACGCCGTCTTGCCCTCATGGGAAGCAAGGACCATACCATTGCTGCGTTTCTAATGGGTTGCGAAGTAAACGGCGGCCTGAAAAGCGAAAGTTGTAAAACGTGCCGACATCTGTGGGCGATGACCTGAACGCTGAAGGTGCCGGCTGGAACCGGTGGATCGCGGTCGCTTCGGCGGTCGTGCTCGCAGCGGCCGCGGGCTATGCGTTTGCGTGGCAAGAGGTGATCGGCGCGGCCGTGCTCGCGCTGCTTGCGGCGGCGGCCGGAGCGTTCGCCGCGCGCCCGCCGCGAAAGCTGCCGGAGCCAGCCGCGGAAGGCTCCGCAAGCATAGACGACGTGCACCCGTCGATCACGCTCGACTCGCTCGAGAACGCTGCCGTGCTGGTCGATCGCAACTTCGGCATTCTCGCCATGAACGCCGAGGCGGTGGACGCCTTCGGTGCCCATGCGCTTGGCGAGGATATCCGCATCGCCATCCGACATCCGGCTGTGATCGAGACGGTGACGACCGCGATGCGGCAAAACCGCGATTCGATCCGCGAGATCGAGGGGATCGGGCGGCATTCCACGGTGTTTCGCCTGCGCGCCGGCCCCGCGGGCGATGCGCGCCTTCTGCTGTCGTTCGCCGACGTTTCGCCCGCGCGGCTCGCCGAACGGATGCGCGCCGACTTTGTGGCGAACGCCAGCCACGAACTCAGGACGCCGCTTGCGACGCTTGTCGGCTTCATCGAAACGCTGCAGGGACCGGCCGCGAACGATCCGGCGGCGCGCGCGCGCTTTCTTGACGTGATGGCGAATGAGGCCGCGCGCATGACCCGGCTCGTCGACGATCTGATGTCGCTTTCGCGCATCGAGCTCGACAAGAATATTCGCCCGCGTGAGATCATCGACCTCGCGCCGGTGTTCGAAAATGTGGCGACGACCTCAGCCGTGGCGCTGGAGGCGGACAAGCGCCAACTCGTGATGAATCTCGATCCCGAACTGCCGCAGGTGATCGCGGACAAGGACCAGGTGCTTCAGGTGCTCCACAACCTGATGACCAACGCGATCAAATATGGCCGCACCGGCACGCCGATCACGGTTACAGCGGAGCGGGCGAAGGCTTTGCAGGGCGAAGTCGTACGCATCGCCATTGCCGATGTGGGCGACGGCATCGCAGCCGAGCATATCCCGCGCCTCACCGAACGCTTCTACCGCGTCGATACGGGTCGTTCGCGGCGCCTTGGCGGCACCGGGCTCGGTCTCGCCATCGCCAAACACATTGTCGAAAGGCATCGCGGAACGCTGGAAATCACCAGCGAGCAGGGGGTCGGTACCGCGATCAGCTTCACTTTACCCGCATCGGTGTCACAAATTTGAAAAGATGACACCACACAAGCGCGCAGAACGAGCAACCGGGCGAATCAATCCGCCGCACCGTCGCGGCAGTGGGCGTATCAACGGGAAAGGATGAAGGCGAGCGTGCCGAAAGGTCGGCAATGCACGCCGTTCGATCATGTCAGCAGCTGCCCTGATCCTCGCCCTGCTTGGTCTGGCTGTCGCAGCGTATCTCGCTGCCCGTGCCCGCGCAGCCGCCTTCGCGGGTGGACAGACGTTCGCGAGTGCGGCGGACAGAATCTCCTCCGTCCACTCACGCCCCGCCTATCACGGTTGGTACGTCGCGCTCTGGGCGCTGGTGCCTGCGCTCATCCTGGTGCTGGCGTGGTCGGTTGTTGGAGAGAACATCGTTGCGGACCGCACGATCGCCTCGCTTCCGGCTGAAAGCCAGCCGCAGACGATGCTCGACCGGCAGGCTTTCCTCACCGAGGTGCGCGGCGTCGTCTCGGGACAGCTCTCGGGCGCGTTCAACCCTGCAGCCGATGCGGCGGTGCCGATCTACCGCTCTATCAAGACTCAGTGGTCGCTGGTGATTGCAGGCCTTGCGGCGCTGCTCGCGATGTCTGGCGGCGGCTTTGCATGGCTGCGCGTGCGGCCGCACTTCCGGGCGCGGCCGCGGGTCGAACGGTTCATCATGATTGTGCTGGTGTTGTCGTCGCTGGTGTCGATCCTCACCACCTTCGGCATCGTGCTTTCGCTTATCTATGAAAGCGTCGAGTTCTTCCGGCGCGTGTCGCCGATCGAGTTCCTGTTCGGCACCAACTGGAGCCCGCAGACGGCGATTCGCGCCGATCAGGTCGGGTCGTCGGGTGCGTTCGGGGCGGTGCCGCTGTTCTGGGGCACGATCTTTATCGGTGCGATCATCGCGATGATCGTCGCGATCCCGCTGGGACTCATGTCGGCGATTTACCTGACCCAATATGCAAAGCCCGGCTCGCGCAAGATCATGAAGCCGATGCTGGAGGTGCTCGCTGGCGTGCCGACCGTGGTCTACGGCTATTTCGCGGCGCTCACCGTCGCGCCCGCCGTGCGCGAATTCGCCCTCTCGATCGGCATTTCGAACGCTAGCTCGGAGAGCGCGCTGGCGGCTGGCGTGGTCATGGGCATCATGATCATCCCGTTCGTCTCCTCGATGGCGGATGATTCGATCACCGCCGTCCCCGCCGCGATGCGCGACGGCAGCCTCGCAATGGGCGCCACCACTTCGGAAACGATCAAACGCGTGCTCATTCCGGCCGCGCTGCCCGGCATCGTCGGCGGCGTGCTTCTGGCGGTCAGCCGCGCGATCGGTGAAACGATGATCGTGGTGATGGCCGCGGGCCTTGCCGCTAATCTTACGGCGAACCCATTCCAGTCGGTAACGACCGTCACCGCCCAGATCGTACAGCTCCTCACCGGCGATCAGGAATTCGATTCGGCGAAGACGCTCTCCGCGTTCGCGCTCGGCCTCGTGCTGTTCGTGGTGACGCTGTGCCTCAATATCTACGCGCTCGCGGTCGTGAAGCGCTACCGGGAAGCTTATGAATAGCCCGCGCGTACAGACCGACTGGGCCTCGCCCGTCATGCAGGCGCGCGTGCGGCGGCGCTATGCGAAGGAACGCCGATTCCGCTTCATGGGATTTGCGGCTCTGGCGCTGGCGGGCGCGTTCCTGTTTTTCCTTCTGGGTACGATCTTCGCCAACGGGTACACAGGGTTCCTGCGCACCGAAGTGAAGCTCGCGGTTGAATACGATCCGTTCACGCTCGGCATCGACAGCAGCGCACTTGCAGGTCCGGGCGGCGAGAATGCGCTCAACACGGCGAATTTCCAGGGCTTGATGACCGCAGCGGCGAATGCGCGCGCGCAGAACCTGGGTATTGCCGCGAAGGATATGGTGAGCGAAGGTGCATGGCTCGCGCTACGCGAAGCCGTGCGCGCCGATCCCGGCCTCATCGGCAAGCGGGTTGATGTGTGGGTGCCGACATCCGGCGATTTCGACCTGCTCGGCAAGGGGCTCATCGAGCGTAATGCCCCTGAAGCAAACCGCCCGGTGTCGGACGCGGAGGTCGCGGCGTTCGACAAGCTCAAGGCCGATGGCGCGGTCCGAACCACGCTCAACACTACGTTCCTGACGATGGCGGATTCGACGAGCCCGGAGCTCGCCGGGATTTGGGGCGCAGCAAAAGGTTCGCTGCTCACCCTCGTCGTCACATTGCTCCTCTGCTTCCCGATCGGCGTCATGACGGCGATCTATCTTGAAGAGTATGCGCCGAAGAATCGTTTCACCGACATGATCGAGGTCAGCATCAACAACCTCGCCGCTGTGCCTTCCATCATCTTCGGCCTCCTCGGTCTCGCCGTATTCCTCAACTTCTTCGGGATGCCGCGCTCGGCGCCGATCGTCGGCGGCCTTACCCTTGCATTGATGACGCTGCCCGTGATCGTCATCGCGGGGCGCATCGCCATCAAGTCGGTGCCGCCGTCGATCCGCGACGCTGCGCTCGGCGTCGGCGCCTCGCAGATTCAGGTGGTGTTCCATCATGTGCTGCCGCTGGCGCTCCCCGGCATCCTCACCGGCACGATCATCGGTATGGCGCGCGCACTCGGCGAGACGGCGCCGCTGCTGATGATCGGTATGCGCGCCTTCGTTACCGATGTACCGGGCGGCCTCACCACCCCTGCGACGGTGCTTCCGGTGCAGATCTTTCTTTGGTCGGACGAGGTGGCGCGCGGTTTTGTCGAGAAAACCTCGGCGGCGATCATCGTGCTCCTCGTTTTCCTGATGCTGATGAACGGCGTCGCGATATACCTCCGCAACAAGTTCGAGAAACGCTGGTGAACGATATGATGGCGACCATGACGGCGAATGCGGAGGCGGTGGTGTCGGCACCGCCCAAGATGACGGCCCGCGACGTCAAGGTCTTCTACGGCGAGAAGCAGGCGCTGAACGGCGTCTCCATCGACGTGCACACCGATCTCGTCACGGCTTTCATCGGTCCGTCGGGCTGCGGCAAGTCCACCTTCCTGCGCTGCCTCAACCGCATGAACGACACAATCGATGCGGCCCGCATCGAAGGCCGTATCGAGCTGGAAGGGCACGACATTTACGCGCCGGATATGGACGTCGTGCAGCTTCGCGCGCGCGTGGGCATGGTGTTCCAGAAGCCAAACCCGTTTCCCAAATCGATCTTCGAGAACGTCGCCTACGGCCCGCGCATCCACGGGCTTGCATCCACCAAGGCGGAACTCGACACGATCGTCGAGCGGAGCCTGGTGCGCGCCAGCCTCTGGAACGAGGTGAAGGACCGGCTGCAGGACAGCGGTACGGCGCTTTCGGGCGGCCAGCAGCAGCGCCTGTGCATCGCGCGCGCCATCGCCGTCGATCCCGAGGTGATCCTGATGGATGAGCCGTGCTCGGCGCTCGATCCCATTGCCACCGCGAAGATCGAAGAGCTGATCGATGACCTGCGCGGCCGCTATGCGATCGTGATCGTCACGCACAACATGCAGCAAGCGGCGCGCGTCAGCCAGCGCACGGCCTTCTTCCATCTGGGCACGCTCGTCGAATACGGCGATACGTCGGATATCTTCACCAATCCGCGCGAGCAGCGTACCAAGGACTATATTACCGGCCGCTTCGGCTAGGAGGCAGGAACGCCATGAACACCACGCCCACCGCGCACACGGTCAAATCTTTCGACGACGATCTGCGGCAGTTGCGCCTGCTCATTGGAGAGATGGGCGGGCTTGCGAAGGATCAGGTCGATCGCTCGGTCGCCGCCATCATTGCGCGCGATGCGGAAGCCGCGCAGGCGGTCGTCCAATCGGACCCGCGCATCGACAAGATCGAGGCCGAAGTCGAGCAGCTCGCCATCGCTACGATCGCGCGCCGCGCGCCGCTGGCCGACGATCTTCGCGAGGTGATCGCTGCGCTCAAGATTTCCGCGGTGATCGAGCGTATCGGCGACTATGCCAAGAACAATGCCAAGCGCGTGAATTCGATCGCACAGGATTCCCCGATCCGTCCGATGGTGATCGTGCCTGAAATGGCGCGCATCGTGTCGCAGATGGTGGACGACGCGCTCGACGCCTATGCGCGCCGCGATCCCGAACTCGCGCGCGACGTGTGGAAGCGCGACAATTCGGTCGATGAATATTATAACAGTCTATTCCGGGCGCTGCTCACGTTCATGATGGAAAATCCCCATCACATCACGCCCTCAACGCACATGCTGTTCATCGCCAAGAACCTTGAGCGTATCGGCGATCATGCCACCAACATCGCCGAGGTTGTTTATTATTCCGCCACGGGTGAGCATCTGACCGATCGGCAGAAGGCCGACGAAACCGTCTATACGGTCAGCGAAGACGTCGAAGGCGAACAGGAGCGATAGCGACATGAAGCCGAAGATTCTGGTGGTCGAGGACGACGCGAACCTCGTCGAGCTGATCCGGTACAATCTGGAGCAGGAAGATTTCGCGGTCGTCAGCACCGAAGACGGCGAGGAAGCGCTGGTGCTCGCGGACGAGGAGAAGCCCGATCTCGTGCTTCTCGACTGGATGATCGTCAACCTTTCCGGCATCGAAGTCTGCCGTCGGATGCGCCGCGAGCCGGCGACGGCCAACCTGCCGATCATCATGCTCACTGCGCGCACCGAAGAGGCGGACCGCATTCGCGGCCTTGAAATCGGGGCCGACGACTACATCACGAAGCCCTTCAGCCCCCGCGAACTCGTCGCGCGCATCCGCGCCGTGCTGCGCCGCCTGCGCCCGGCACTTGCCGGGGGCAACCTCGAATACGCGGGCATCTTCATGGATACGACCGCGCACAAGGTCACGCGCGACGGACAGTCCGTGGCGCTCGGCCCCACGGAGTTCCGTCTGCTGCGGCACTTCCTCGAACATCCGGGCCGCGTCTTCTCGCGCGAGCAGCTTCTGGATTCGGTGTGGGGTCGCGACGTCTACGTCGAGCAGCGCACCGTCGATGTGCACATCCGCCGTCTCCGGAAGGCGATCAACCTTGACGGTCTGCCCGATGTGATCCGCACGGTGCGCTCGGCGGGTTATTCGCTCGATACGGACGGCCGCCGGGAAGCTGTCGCATAAGACGGGTTTTCGCAGGCGTGGCGCTTCGCTAGGCAGTCCCCGATTTCGTTTTCGGGGAGCCGTGCATGACCATCGATTTCAAGGATCGCGTTGCTATCGTCACCGGCGCTGGCGGCGGTCTCGGCCGTGAATACGCGCTGGAGCTGGCAGCGCGCGGCGCGAAAGTCGTCGTCAACGACTTCGGCGGCGCTCGCGACGGCAGCGGCGGGTCGGCCACGGCTGCGGAAGTCGTGGTCGCGGAGATCGAGGCAAAGGGCGGCACCGCGGTCGCAAACCCCGCGAGCGTTACCGATTTTCCAGCGGTCGAGGCGATGGTCTCCGACACGCTCTCGCGCTGGGGTCGTGTCGATATCCTCATCAACAATGCGGGTGTGCTGCGCGACAAGAGCTTCGCGAAGATGACGCTCGACGATTTCCGCTTTGTGCTCGACGTTCACCTGATGGGCTCGGTGAACTGCACCAAGGCGGCGTGGGATGCGATGCGTGACGCCGGCTACGGCCGCATCCTCATGACCTCGTCGTCGACCGGCCTTTACGGCAATTTCGGGCAGGCGAACTATGGCGCAGCGAAGCTCGGTCTCGTCGGCCTGATGAAGACGCTCGCGCTTGAGGGCGCCAAGTCGAATATCCACGTCAATTCGATCTTCCCGGTCGCGGGCACGCGCATGACCGAGGATGTCATGCCCGAAGAGATGCTGCGGCTTCTTGCGCCGAAAAACGTGGTTCCGGCCGCGCTTTACCTCGTCAGCAACGTGGCGCCCACGAGCACGATCCTCGGGGCCGGGGCAGGGGGTTTCCACGCTGCGCACGTGACGCTGACGCACGGCATCATGGTGCCCGAGGCGGACCGCACGGTGGAAACCGTCGCGGCGCGGATCGCAGAGATCACCGACCGCGCGGGTGAGACCGTGCCGACGAACGGCGCTGAGCAGGGCAGTCTCGTCCTGTCGCGGCTGGGCGAGTTGAAGGCTTAAACGTCCACCAGCTTCAAGAGCTTGCGCTCCAGCGGGGCGAGCAGCGGCGACAGCTCCTGGCCCCGGCGCAGTACGGCGCCGGCCTCGCCGATCAGCAGGTATTGCCCCTGCCGCGTACGCAGCTCCGGGCGTTTCACGATGCGGATCTCGGGCCGCTCCGATGCACGGCGGAAGGCTGAAAAAACGGCTTCTTCGCGCGTCATATCCACCGCGTAGTCGCGCCAGAGGCCTGCGGCGACCATGCGGCCGTAAAGGCTCATGATGTGGTTCAGCTCGTGGCGGTCAAAGAAGACCTGGGTGGGGCCACGCCCCGCAAAAAGGGGCGTGACGTTGTTCATGCCTTCCGGGCGGAGGCCCCCGGCTTGGCAGGCTTGAGGTCGGCCGGAGTCAGCTCCGCCAGCCGCTTGCGCAGCGTCTCCACCTCGCAGCGCAGGATTTCCAGCTGCTGCGTCTGCGGATCGAATTTCTCGCTGCAAGGCGTGCCATAGGGCACGAAGTCCTGCGTTTCCGGCTTCACCTCGACGAGTGTGGAGCGTGCCGGGATGCCGACCATCGTCGCGCCCTCCGCCACATCCTTGGTCACGACCGCGTTCGCGCCGATGCGCGCCCCCGCACCCACGGTGATGGGGCCGAGGATGGCGGCGCCGAGACTGATGATGACGCCATCCCCGATCGTCGGGTGCCGTTTGCCGGCGACGCCGTTCGTCGGATTCGTGCCGCCCAGTGTCGATCCCTGGTACATCGTCACATCGTTGCCGATCTCGGCAGTTTCGCCGATCACGACGAAGCCATGATCGATGAACAGCCGTTCGCCGATTTTCGCTCCGGGGTGAATGTCGATGGCGGTCAGCGCACGCGAAAGATGGTTCACGAAGCGCGCGAGGAAGAACATCTCGCCGCGATAGAGCCAGTGCGCCACGCGGTGCAGGCCGAGCGCGAGGACGCCCGGATACAGCAGGATTTCCCAGCGCGAGCGCGGAGAGGGGTCGCGCGCCTTCACCGAATCAAGGTAGGCAACAAAGGTGTCGAACATGGCGATGAACGCTTCCCCGGCTCGGTCTGATCTCAGCCAAATCTAAGGCGCGAAGGGTGGAATTGCCAGCCCCCCGCGCAGAGGGTGCGGAAAGCCCGCCCGGACAGGGTTTGGCGCGGCCAAGAAAAACTCGTTTGTCGGCGCGGCGCTATATGCCATCAAAGTGGTAGAGAATAGCCACGGATGGGATCGCTCTCGCCAATGTCGACGGAACTCTTGTCATTTATTGCCGTCGGTTTCGCGGCACAGCTCGTCGACGGTGCCCTGGGCATGGCGTTCGGCGTTATTTCCTCGACCCTGCTCGTCAGTCTCGGCGTTCCGCCTGCGGCCGCGTCGGCGGGTGTCCATACCGTGGAGACCTTCACCACGGCGGTTTCAGGCATCAGCCATGCGCTCCACCGCAACATCGACTGGAAGCTGTTCGCGCGCCTTGTCATTCCCGGTGTGATCGGCGGTATCCTTGGTGCCTACCTGCTCACGCAGGTTCCCGCCGAAGCCGCGCGCCCGATCGTGCTCGCCTATCTCTCGTGCATTGGCATTGTGCTGATCTGGCGCAGCTGGCGCTATCCGCCAAAGATCAAGAACCCGCGTATTGTCGAACCGCTGGGTCTTGCCGGCGGCTTCCTCGATGCGGCGGGCGGCGGCGGGTGGGGCCCGGTCGTCACCTCGAACCTGCTGATCCAAGGCGCATCGCCCCGCAAGACGATCGGTACGGTCAACACCGCCGAGTTTTTTCTTACCCTCACGGTTTCGGCCACGTTCCTGTTCACGCTTGGCGTCGAGTTCTTCACGAAGGCGATGCTCGGACTGCTCATCGGCGGCGTGATCGCCGCGCCGTTCGGCGCGTGGCTGGCGAAGAGGATCGAGCCGCGTCCGCTGCTGATGATCGTCGGCGTCGTGCTGACGCTCACCAGCGGCTTCGGTATCTGGCGCGCCTTCTTCTAGCGTCCCCAAAACGGGTGCGGCCCGCCGGGAGGGGGGGATCCGGCGGGCCGCGGGGGGCTTCAGTGACTTGTGTATATCGGCCTGGTGCGTTAGAGAGCCAATGGATAAATTTGGTCAGACTGATCGAAAAAGCCGATGACGTTTTTGCCTACGCTCAAGCAACTCCAGTACCTTGCGGCGCTTCACGAGCACCAGCACTTCGGCCGCGCGGCCGACGCCTGCTTCGTCACTCAATCGACGCTCTCTTCAGGCATCCGCGAGCTCGAGACGCTGCTCGATGCCGCGCTTGTCGAGCGCACGCGGCGTGTCGTGCGCTTTACGCCGCTCGGTGAGAAGATCGCGCGCAAGGCGATCCTCGTGCTGCGCGAGGCCGAAGACCTCGCCGCGCTGGCGCAGGCCGAAGCGAGGCCGCTGACGGGCGAAATCCGCATGGGCGTGATCCCCACGATCGCGCCGTTCTTCCTGCCGAAGGCGCTACCGCGCCTGCGCGCCTCCTGGCCCGATCTCAAGCTCTATCTGCGCGAGGAGACGAGTGCCTCGGTGTGCGATGCGCTGGGGCGAGGGCAGGTGGACTGCGTGCTGCTCGCGCTGCCGTTTCCCTGCGGCGACGTGGCGAGTGTGAAGCTGTTCCGCGACTATTTCCACATCGCCGCGCACAAGGACGATATCCACGGTGCCGGCAAGGTGATTCATCCCCAGGACATCGATACCGACCGGCTGTTGTTGCTGGAGGACGGGCACTGCCTCAAGGAGCACGCGCTCGCCGCCTGCGGACGCCCGGAGTATCGCGCGGAAACGTCGGTTGTCGGCACTTCCCTGCACACACTCATCCAGATGGTCGATAACCGTCTCGGCACCACGCTGGTGCCCGATATGGCGCTGAAGGCGGGCATCCTCAACGGCACCGACGTTGAGACGCGGCCGATCGACGGCGAAAAGCCGTTCCGCGAGATCGCGCTTGTCTGGCGGAAATCGAGCCCGCGCGAGGAAGAGTTCCGCCTGCTCGCTCAGGCCCTCGTCGACGCCGCGAGCGTCTGACGCAGTTCGCGGCCGGGGATCGGCGGCGCGCCCGATTCCGCCTTGCGGACCAGTTCAACGAGCTTCGCGTTCACGGGCGCCTTGCGCCCCAGCCTTGCGGCCAGCCGCACGACGGCGCCGTTCAGGTGGTCGACCTCGGTACGCCGCCCGCGCGCGAGATCGTCCGCCATCGATGAGCGGGCGTGCCGGTCCACCGTGGTTTTCTGCCGCGCGGCGATGCGCCGGTAGAGGAAATCCGGCAGCGACAGCAGGAGCGGCATCCGCTCGATGGGGAGCGGTAGCACGCTCGCCGGACGAATCCCCGCCGCCTTCACGAGCCCGAGCCCTTCCCGCATCGAAAGCGCCCACGCGCGCCGATAGTCGCGGTCGGCGAACTGCTGCGCCAGCGTCTTTCCGGAGAGCGCGTTGATCGCGTTGTTGAGGTTCACAAGCAGCTTGCCCCACAGCACGCCTTCCATGTCGCCGCTGCGCACAGGCGGAAGCCCACCTGCGGCAAGGACGTCGGCGAACCTGTCGAGCGCCGGATCGGCATCGATCTGGATCGGGCTGCCCGTCGCCTGATGGAAATGGGCGGGTCCGCGCCCGGCGACGTTGAAAGGCACCATGCCTGCAAAGGCGCGCGCTTCGGGCAACGCGGCGGCGATAGCAGCAACATTGTCCGCGCCGTTCTGGAGCGAAAGCACCGGCGTTCCCGCCGCGAGGTATGGCGCGAGCGCTGCGGCTGCCTCCGCCGTCGCGTCGCTCTTCACCGTAATGAGCACCATATCCGCCCCCGCCGCTGCAGCCGGACTTTCCGTCAACGTGACGTCGGAGGCGGGAACGAGCGTATCACGCCCGCTGGCATCGGAAATGCGCAGGCCGTTCTCGCGGATGGCGTCCATATAGGTCGGCCGGCCGATCAGCGTCACCCGCGCGCCGCCCGCCGCAAGCGCGCCGCCGATGTAGCAGCCGATGAGCCCGGCGCCCATCACGGCGACGGTGAGCCTATCTTTGTCGTGCATTGTCCCCACCCTTCATGCGGTTATTGTGCCGAGTGAACGCCGAATGGCAACCTGCGGATCGTGAAAGGGACAGATTATGAAGGCGCTGCTTTGTGTGGAGCACGGGCCACCGGAAAAGCTGGTCGTGCGCGAGGTCCCGACGCCGGAGCCCGGCAAGGGCGAGGTGCGCATTCGCGTTGCCGCCGCGGGTGTGAACTTCCCGGACGTGCTCATCATCCAGAACCTCTACCAGTTCAAACCGCCGCTGCCGTTCTCGCCGGGTGGTGAAGTGGCGGGCACGGTCGATGCGGTGGGCGAGGGGGTCACGCATCTGAAGCCCGGCGATCGCGTGCTCGCGATGACCGGAACGGGCGGTTTCGCCGAATATCTCATCGCGGAAGCTTCGAAGGCCGTGCCGCTCCCCGATTCGATGCCGCTGGACATCGCTGCGGGCTTCACCATGACCTACGCGACCTCCCACCACGCGCTGAAGCAGCGCGCGAACATCCAGCCCGGCGAAACGCTGCTCGTCCTCGGCGCGGCGGGCGGTGTCGGGCTCGCGGCGGTTGAACTCGGCAAGGTGATGGGCGCGAAGGTCGTTGCCGCGGCCTCGTCTGACGAGAAGCTCGCGCTCTGCCGCGAATACGGTGCTGACGAGACGATCAACTACTCCACCGAAGATCTCCGCGATGGCATCAAGCGCACCTGCGGCGCCGGGCCGGACGTGATTTATGACCCCGTGGGGGACAAGTTCGCCGAGCCCGCCTTCCGCTCGATCGGCTGGAACGGCCGCTACCTCGTCGTCGGCTTCGCGGGCGGAGAGATCCCGAAGCTCCCGCTCAACCTCGCGCTCATCAAGGGCGCGTCGATCGTCGGCGTGTTCTGGGGCGCGTTCACGATGCGCGAGCCGAAGGTGCACGCCGCGAACATGGCCGAGCTGATCCAGTGGCTGGGCGAGGGCAAGCTGCACCCGCACATCTCCCGGCGTTTCAGCCTGGACGATGGCGCCGAGGCGATCCGCTGGATGATGGACCGCAAGGCGATGGGCAAGGTGCTTATCGAGGCCTGACGGTCAACGCACGTAGCTCGCGCCGTTGATGTCGAGCGTCGCGCCTGTCATCGCGGCGGGCGCCTTCAGCGCCAGGTAGATGATCGCATTCGCCACCTCGCCGGGATCGGCAACGCGGCCGAGCGGGATGTCGGCGAGAAGCTGTTGGCCGCCGCGGCTCGAAAGATAGTCTTCCGCCATTCCGGTCATCGTGAAGCCGGGTGCGACCGCATAAGCGAGAATGCCCTCGTTCGCGTGCGCCCGCGCGATTGTCTTGGTCATCGCAATCATGCCCGCCTTCGCTGCCGCATAGTGCCAGTGCGCGGGCGAATCGCCCCGGTGCCCGGCGCGGCTCGCAACGTTGACGATGCGCCCGCCGCTACCACGCTCCCGCCAGTGCAGGATCGCCGCGCGCGACAGGTCCGCCGCCGCCTTCAGGTTGATCGCGAGGCCGCGTTCCCACTGCGCATCCCAATCGGCGTCGCTCGCCTCCAGCGGATTGTCCTCGAACACGCCCGCGTTGTTCACCAGAACGTCGATGCGCCCATCGAGCGCCTCCAGTGCCCTCTTCCAGAGCGCCCGGCCCGCGTCCGGCTGGCTGAGATCAGCGCCGATCAGTCCGCCGCCATCCGTTGTGGCGTGGCCGACGACATGCGCGTCGTCCTCGCGGATGAGGGCCATGGTTGCAGCGCCGATGCCGCGTGAGGCGCCGGTGATGAAGATGTGAGGACGTGACATGCGTGCGAGTCTATCCGCCGCGCGGCCACTCTGTCATCACCCCCGATAGAGGGGTTAGGCAGCAATGGCCGCCATGAACTCACCCACCGCGCTCTGAAGCTGTGTCAGCTGCTCGTCCACCTCGGCGAAGACCACGCGCACCGTATCCACCTCGCTTGCGACGCTTTCAGTGGAATGACGGATGCTGGCAATCGCGGCGGACATGGCGTCTGCCGAAAGCGCGGTCTCGTCGACCGAGCCGGTGATCATCGTCACCGTCGCTGCCTGATTGTCCATCGCGCCCTTGATGCGGTCGGCGGACTTGCGCACGCCGTCCACCGTTTCGCGGATTGATCCGTTCGCGGCGACCGTGCTCTGCGTCGCGGCCTGAATCGCGGCGATCTGCTTGGCGATGTCGTCAGTGGCGCGTGCGGTCTGCCCGGCGAGCGATTTCACTTCCTGTGCAACCACGGCAAAGCCGCGCCCGGCATCCCCCGCGCGCGCGGCCTCGATCGTGGCGTTGAGCGCGAGGAGGTTCGTCTGCCCGGCGATGTCGCGGATCAGGCTGACGATCGATTCGATGGTTTCACTGTGCTTGGCGAGCAGCGTCACCGAATCGACTGCCTCGCCGGCCTGCGCCGTCGCGCGGTCGGCGACGGTCGCGGCGCCATCCACTTCCGCGCGGGTTTCTTCGATCGTGCGGATAAGGCCGGCAGCTGTTTCAGCGGCCTGCCGCATCGCCATCGCCGATTGCTCGGCGGCGGCGGCCACCTCGGCGGATTTCGAAAGCATGTCGCGCGCCTTGATCGCGGCGGTCGCGGACTGGGTGCGCACGGCGGCGGAGCGCTGCGAGGTGCGCTCGACGGCGCTTGCGATCAGTGTGCGGAACTTTTCGCTGTAGGCATGTATCTCGTCGGTGCGCTGCTTGTCGCGCAGCACCAGCACGCGCGTCAGCACGAGGTCCACTTCAAGCTCGCAGATCTTGGAAAGCACGCGCAGCATCTTGCCGAGTTTCGAGCGATCCTCGATCACGTGCGGCAAATGCTCGTAGGCGACGTCGTAAGCGCAGCTGAACGCGCCCACCGCCTCGTGACTCTTGGCGCCCGCCGCGAACACGCCGTTGCCGTGCAGCGCCACGCGCTCCATCCACGCGGCATCAAGCGGGTCGGTGAGGTTCTGCCGCGTGTAGGCGACGCTGTTCTCGATCATGATGTTTTTGTGTTCGGGCGTCAGGTCATCGCCTGCGCCCGCCGAAGGCCCGAAGACTTCCCAGAACGCCTGCGCCATTTGTGGCGCGACCGGCTCCAGCGCGTGCCATAGCTCGGGCATCAGGCGCTGGTCCTCGTCGGTGATGCGATAAGAGCGGAGCCGCTCCCGCCAGGAGACCGTTTCGTTGTCGATCATGCGTTTGGGTTCTGTTGCCTGCTTTTCGCGGAAATATGTGTGTCGAGTGCGAAACGATGTAGCCGATCGGGGTTAACGCCCCGTTAGATCGTGCAGTTGCGGTGCAGTGTGGAGGCGCTACCGTGTCCATAATGGAACAAGACAGGACCGATCCGGGGGCAGCGCGCGCACGCCTTGCCCGTGTGCTCGAGCGGGCCGTTTCCGGCCAGGTCGATGTGGAGGCGGTGATCCCGCTTTCGGGAGGCGCCAATTCGCTGACCTATGCGGTCGATGCCGTTCGCGAGGGCCAGACATGGCGGCTCATCCTGCAGGTGACGCCGCCCGGCCAGGCGGCGGACGGCATGTCGCGGGCGGTGCAGGCGGCGGTGCAGACACGCGCCGGGAAGGCTGGCGTCCGCGTTGCCGAGGTGGTCGCCGTGCTGACGCCGCAGGACGGGCTCGGTGAAGGCTTCGTGATGGCATTCGTGGAGGGCGAGGCGCTCGCGCCGCGTTGGCTGCGCAACGATAGCTATGCGGAGGCGCGTGCGGCGATGCTCGCCGATTGCGCGGAATCGCTCGCGCGCATTCATGCGATCGGTGCCGAGGCTGTCGCGGATCTTCGGCTTCCGGTGCTGACACCGCAGGCGCAGCTTCGCGCGCTTCGCGAGACCTACGACCGCTGCGACGGGGCCGTGCCCGTCTTTGAGCTGGCGTTTGCCGTGCTGGCCGATCGCTTGCCGGACGATGGGGACCTTGCACTCGTCCACGGCGATTTCCGTTCGGGCAATTTTATCGTCGGCGATACCGGGCTGGCGGCGGTCGTCGACTGGGAACTCGCGCACATCGGCCATCCGCTGCTCGATATCGGCTGGCTTTCCACCAACACGTGGCGCTTTGGGCAGGCGCAGATGCCCGTTGGCGGCTTCGCGGAGCGCGAGGCGTTTTACGCGGCGTATGAAGCGGCCGGGGGCAGACCGGTGGACCGGGGTCTCGTCCTCGCGTTCGAAATGCTGGGCTCGCTGCGCTGGGGCGTGATGTGTATGCAGATGGGCGCCGCGCATCTTTCAGGCGAGGTCGCCTCTGTGGAGCGCGCCGCGATTGCCCGCCGTGTCTCGGAGACCGAGGCCGATATTCTCTACATGCTGAAACACGGAGCGCTTTAAGCGATGCGGTCCAGAATCGAAGCCGCCGACCTTGTCGAAGCCGCAGCCGCCTTCCTGAAAGAGGCGGAAGGCGAACTCTCGGGCCGCATGGCCTTTCACGCCAAGGTCGCTGCCAATGCGCTTGCCATCGCTGTCCGCGAACTGCGCGAACAACCCGATGATGTTGAAGCAGAGGCTCTCGGCGCGTTGCTGCCCGATGTCCCGCGCGGCGAACGTGTGGCCGCCGCTTGCGCGCGCATCCGTTCAGGTGCGTGGACGGTGGAGACGCCGGGGCTTCTCGATGCGCTGGAGGCTGGCGTCACAGCGCGTCTCGCCGTTGATAACCCGCGCTTTCCGACACTGCAGCGGCTTCGCGGCGCCTGAATCGGCATAGTTGAGAATCGTTCGCAAGCATAAGAGTTGCACGACTCGCCGTGCGCCCTAAAAGCACCCGTGAAAAGGGCACTCAACTGGGGATAAAAGCGTGGCATCCGTGAACCGGCCGCTTTCACCGCACCTCGGCATCTGGCGCTGGCGCGTCCATATGCTGGTTTCGATCCTGCACCGCGCCACGGGCGACGGCCTCGCCATCGGCGGCACGCTGCTGTTCCTGTGGTGGCTGGTTGCCGCCGCGACCGGCCCTGAGGCTTACGAGACATTCCTGTCGATTGCTTCCGGCTGGGTGGGCATCACGATCCTCGTCGCGCTGACGTGGGCTGTCTACCAGCACATGATGTCGGGCATACGCCACCTCGCGATGGACACCGGCTGGGGCTACGACCTCGCCACGTCGAAGCTGACCGCCATCCTCACCATCCTTGCCTCGCTGACGCTCACCGCGATCACCTGGGCAATCATCCTGTACGTCTGAGGAGCCGACCCATGGGACGTGGAACCGAAATCGGCCGCGTGCGCGGCCTCGGCGCGGCGAAGTCCGGCGTGCATCACTGGTGGCTGCAGCGTGTCACCGCGATTGCGAACCTGCTGCTCGTCGTCTGGTTCATCGTGTCGCTCGTGCGCCTGCCCGACCTCGGCTACCAGACGGTGACGGACTGGATGGCGCAGCCACTCGTGGCGGTGCCGCTCATCCTGTTCGTGGTGAGTGTTTTCTGGCACTTGCGGCTTGGTCTTCAGGTTCTGATCGAAGACTATCTGCACGAAGGCACCAAGGTCGCGACGCTCCTTGCGCTCAATGCCTTCGCTGTTGCCGGCGGTCTCGTCGGCGTCTTCTCCATTCTCAAGATCGCGCTCGGCGCCTGACGGACTGAATACGCATGACCAGCAGCTATCAGATCATCGATCACACCTATGATGCCGTCGTCGTCGGCGCCGGCGGCTCGGGCCTGCGCGCCACGATGGGCATTGCCGAGGCCGGTCTCAAGACCGCCTGCATCACCAAGGTGTTCCCCACGCGCTCGCACACGGTCGCGGCGCAGGGCGGCATCGCCGCTTCGCTCGGCAACATGGGGCCGGATCACTGGACCTGGCACATGTACGACACCGTGAAGGGGTCGGATTGGCTCGGCGATCAGGACGCGATCGAATATCTCTGCCGCGAAGCACCCGCCGCCGTTTACGAGCTGGAGCACGCGGGTGTGCCGTTCAGCCGCACTGCCGAGGGCAAGATCTATCAGCGCCCGTTCGGCGGCATGATGCAGAACATGGGCGCCGGCCCACCCGCGCAGCGCACGTGCGCCGCTGCCGATCGCACCGGCCACGCCATGCTGCACGCGCTTTACCAGCAGTCGCTGCGCTACAGCGCGGACTTCTTCATCGAATACTTCGCGCTCGATCTCATCATGGAAAACGGTGAGTGCCGGGGCGTCATCGCCATGTGCATGGAAGACGGCACCATCCACCGCTTCCGCTCGCACAGCGTCGTGCTCGCGACGGGCGGCTACGGCCGTGCGTATTTCTCCGCCACCTCCGCGCACACCTGCACGGGTGACGGCGGCGGCATGGTGCTGCGTGCGGGTTTGCCGTTGCAGGACATGGAATTCGTGCAGTTCCACCCGACCGGCATCTACGGCGCGGGCGTCCTCATCACCGAGGGCGCGCGCGGCGAGGGCGGCTACCTCACCAACTCCGAGGGCGAGCGCTTCATGGAACGCTATGCGCCGTCCGCGAAGGACCTCGCCAGCCGCGACGTGGTCTCGCGATCGATGGCGATGGAAATCCGCGAAGGCCGGGGTGTCGGCAAGGAGAAGGACCATATCTACCTTCACCTCAACCACATCGACGCCAAGATCCTGCACGAGCGCCTGCCCGGCATCACCGAGACCGGCAAGATCTTCGCCGGCGTCGACCTGACGCGCCAGCCGCTCCCCGTGGTGCCTACCGTCCACTACAACATGGGCGGCATCCCCACGAACTATCACGGCGAGGTCGTCACCTTGAAGGATGGCAACCCGGATACGGTCGTCCCCGGCCTGTTCGCGGTGGGTGAGGCGGCGTGCGTCTCCGTCCACGGCGCCAACCGCCTTGGCTCCAACAGCCTCATCGATCTCGTCGTCTTCGGCCGCGCCACCGCGCACCGTGTCGCCGAGATCATCAAGCCCGGCACCGCGCACAAGCCGCTCCCGGGCGACTCGACCGACCTCGCGCTCGGCCGCCTCGATCACTTCCGCAATGCGGCGGGCGGCTCGCCCACCGCGGAGGTCCGCCTCGAAATGCAGAAGACCATGCAGGCGCACTGCGCGGTGTTCCGCACCGACGAGCTGCTCCAGGAAGGCATCGGCAAGCTCACGAAGACCTACGAGCGCGTGCAGGACATCCGCGTTACCGACAAGGGCCTCGTCTGGAACACCGATCTCCTCGAAACGCTGGAGCTGGACAACCTCGTCAGCCAAGCGATGGTGACGATCCACGGCGCCGCCAACCGCAAGGAAAGCCGCGGCGCGCACATGCACGAGGACTATCCGAACCGCGACGACGAGAACTTCATGCGGCACACGATCTCATGGTTCGACGGCTGGGGCGGCAAGGGCGGCGGCGTCAAGCTCGATTACCGCCCGGTGCATACCTACACGCTCACGGACGAGATCGAATACATCAAGCCGAAGGCGCGCGTTTACTAACGCCCCGCCACCGCCAGGCGGCTCAGTTGATCCGGGGTTAGCGTCAGCGTTGCGGCCGTCATCAGGTCCGCGACCTGCTCCGGCCTGCTCGCGCTGGCGATGGGGGCGGTGATGCCCGGCTGCTCTTTCACCCAAGCAAGCGCTATGGCGGCCAGGCTGGCGCCCGTCTCAGCGGCGACTGTATCCAGCGCGGCGAGGACGGCAGGGCCTTTGCCTTCCATCCATTTTTTCACAGCGCCCGCGCGTGCGCCGGAAAGGTCGGCGGGCGTCCGGTATTTGCCGGAGAGATAACCGCTCGCCAGCCCGTAGTAGGGCACCACGCCGATCATCTCGTCGATTGCGATCTGCTGCAACGCGCCTTCATATTCGTCGCGTTTCAACAGGTTGTATTGGGGTTGCAGCACGGTGAAGCGCGCCCAGCCGTTCCGGTCGCTGATCGCCAGCGCTTCGGCGAGCCGCGCCGGGCTATAGTTCGAGGCGCCGATCGCGCGCACCTTGTCCGCCTTTACCAGCGCATCGAACGCGCCCATCGTCTCTTCCAGCGGCGTCTCAGGATCGTCCTTGTGCGCGAAATAAACGTCGATCACATCGGTTTGCAGGCGCTTCAACGAGGCTTCGCACGCCGCCGCGATGCGGCTTGCCTTCAATCCCTTGCCGCCTTTGCCGTCCAGCATCCCGACCTATGTGGCGATCACCGTCTGATCGCGCCGGCCACGCGCCTGCAGCCATGTTCCGATGAGCGTTTCTGATTCGCCGCCGCTGTTGCCGGGGACCCATGCGGAATAAACGTCTGCCGTATCGATAAAATTGCCGCCTCCCTCGGCGAAGGCGTCGAGCACGGCGAAGCTCGTCTTCTTGTCGGCCGTCCAGCCGAAGACGTTGCCGCCGAGCATGATGGGGGCGACCGAAAGGCCGCTGGTGCCAAGCGTGCGCTGTTTCATTCGGGTCTCCTGTCGCAAGGCGTCGAGCATCCCGCGTTGTCGTTCCGACTGCAACCTCTTCAAATCTGTCCTGATTCGGCACACCCCGCAGCCTGTGGTATAAGCCGCGTATACCAGCGACTCATTCCCGAACCGCTCGGCCCCGCAGCAAAAGCTGTGGTATCAGGAGAGTCCTATGCCCGCCCCAGAAGTGCGCGAATATCTCCTGCGGAGGGAGACTGAATGTCGTGAGATGGCCACCCGAGCCGCTGCTCCGTCCGTGCGCAAAATCCATGAATCGCTCGCTGACGAGTTTGCAGCGCGGGCCGAAGAGGTCAAGGAAGTGGCTGTCTAAGGCAGCTTGCTAAACGATCCGGAAGACCTGACCGCTGCCTGCATCGCGGACCATGTCGATACGCGCGCCGTCCCAATGATAATCGAGATGCCGCCCCTGCCTCGGCAGGGACGCGCGGTCTGGATAGAACAGACCGACGCACGTACCGACCGCGCGGCGCACGCTCGGATAGATGACGCCCTCGGAGCCTGCCGCCCGAAGCTGCGCACCGAGCAGTTGGCTGGGGGTGTAGTCGTCAGGAGAAAGTACGGTTTCGGCGTCGCTGCGCAGATCGTGAAGCGATGCGGAAACATCGAGCACGATCTCCCGGAACTGGGAGGTCCAGCCCGGCGGCTCTGCCGTTGCAGCCATAAAGCGCGCGTGATGGTGCGCTGTTTCGAACAGCGCCGTCTCAAAGCTGTCGCCGATATAGAGCACGCCGTAGCGCCCGTCGCTGAACCGGCTCGGGCGATCGGTGCTGATGTGCGTGAAGGGTGCCATCAGGTAGCTCGCGCCCGGCCCGGAAACGCGGCGTGCGGATGGTACGAGGTCGAGCGTGCCGATGGTGGCCATCAGGCGCGGGTTGGTCTTCTGCTCGGCGGCGATCAGCAGCGGCCAGTCGGCGGGGTCTGCTATGTCTTCGAACAGGTCGATGGGCGGCCAGGCGCTTCGGATGATCCGCACCGCGCCTTTCCATTCCACCTCAACGACCGGAATCGCGGCATCGTTCACCAGCCGCCCCGCTCGGCATCGAGGTAGCGGCGCACGCGCATCAGATCGGTGAGTTCGCCGCCAAGCATGATGTCGAGCGCACTTTCGCCCCCGAAGACGGTGCTCGGCGCCTTTACCCATGCATAGCTGCGATGCGGTTCGCGGAAGATGATGCGCAGCGCCTTGTGGATGCCCATCAGGTTGGAAAGCCGGGCCTTGCCGTCGCGGCCCATACGGCCCGGGCCCTCTGCCTTCCAGCGACGGTAGGTGCGGAGCGGCAGGTCAAGCAGGGTTGCCGCGGCCTCGTCGGTAATATCCCACGCGCGGAACAGGTTCAGTGCGGCGCGGAACATTGCGGCGCCTTCCGCATCGGTGATGGGTGCGGGGCGAAACACCTGCGGTGCGGTGTCGACAAGCTGAAGCGTGGGTGTCACGGCGTTTCCTTTTGGCATCATATAATTCATATGATGCCATTTGGCAACCGTAACGGCTCAAGGGTTACGTCCGGTCACCACCCACGCGGCACCATCAATGATAACGCCGGCATCGCTCAGCCGTGTCTCAAGCGCTGCACGCACGGCAGCCATGGCCTTCTCGCGCACGTCGTCGGGCTTGTCCGCGAGCAGGCGCGGGACCGGGCCAATCTGAGTCATATACTCCATGGCGTCGTCGAGCGCGGCCTCCCGGCTCGCCCCGATTCCGTATATGAGCGGGGCGTCGAAGGGCTTGATCTCCACATCGGTGAAACCTGCATCGGCAAGGATGGCTTCCACGCGCAGGCGGTTGCCGAACGCATACGGGCCGGGGGCATCCGGGTTCGACTCAGGGATCGGCACGATGCCGCGCAGCGCTGCGATCGGCAGCTTCGCCCAGTCGTTTTCAGCGGCGCTACGCCAGCAGATGAAGGTAAGGCGCCCGCCGGGTTTCAGCGCTGTGCGCATGTGGCGGAAAGCTTCCGTAGGTGCGTCGAAGAACATCACGCCGAAGCGCGAAAAGAGAAGGTCGAAGGCAGCGTCGGGCAGGGCTGCACGGCCTGCGTCTTCCAACCTGAAGTCGATCGGCATTGCGGCGGCTGCGGCGCGTTCCCGCGCGCGGGCGACGAGCGGCTCCGAGATGTCGACGCCCACCACACGGCCGTCAGGCAGCACGCTAGCGGCAAGCGCCAGCGTCGTGACGCCCGCACCGCAGCCGATGTCGAGCACCGCCTCGCCCGGCCGGGCGGCGGCCGCGGCCAACGCGGCATCGCCGTAGGGCGCGAGGATGCGATCGAGCCGTTCCTGATTGTCCACCCAGCGCGCACCCGTCGCGCCGTTCCAGTCGTCGATTTGAGATGCGTTTTTCATGGATGATGCATTATATCATTTGAGAACGGTTCTCAATAAAAAGAAAGGGACTCGCCAAATCTATGCCCAAACGGCCTCCGAGTATTGATAGTGCTCGGAAAATCCCGTTCTGCGATGATGTGCGGACCCCAAATATGGGTCGCCAACTGGGTCGGGCTCTCGCTCGGCCCAATTGTTTGTCTCAGCTTGCGATCGGGTGGAATCTAGCCGAATTTCTTCTGAAGAAACAGGGGTGGGGATGATGTGGAAGATTCTGGCTGCGCTGGTCCTTCTCGTTTTCGCGTCTCTGTTGTTCCGTCACTTTCAGCCTGAGATCGGGCAACGGCTGTTTGCCCGCGCGGCTGCAGCCAACGTCGACCGCGACGCACGCGACGGCTTGCCAGACGGTCTTCACGTGGCGCTTTGCGGCGCGGGCTCCCCGCTTTCGGCATCGAACCGGGCCGGGCCGTGTACGGCCGTGATCGCCGGCAAAAGACTGTTTATTGTCGATACGGGTGGTGGATCAGTTCGTAGGCTTGGGGCCATGGGCTTGCCTGTCGGCGATATCGAGGCATTGCTGCTCACGCATTTCCATTCAGACCATATCGACGGCATCGGCGAGTTGATGACCCTGCGCTGGGCGAGCAGCGGCAGCGCGGCGCCGCTTCCCGTCTACGGGCCGCCCGGTGTCGATGCGGTCGTTCAGGGCCTCAATGCTGCCTATGCGCTCGATCGCGGCTACCGCGTGGCTCATCATGGTGCGGACATCGTGCCTCCTGCGGGGCACGGTGCCGTGCCGCACGCGTTTTCCGCCAACCGACCTTTGGTTGTTCTTGATGCCGGTGGTCTGCGCGTCACGGCCTTTCCGGTCCGCCACGACCCCGTTCGGCCGGCGGTAGGCTACCGGTTCGACTATGCTGGACGCTCGGTCGTGATCAGCGGTGATACGGCGCCGGATCCGATTGTGGCGGAGCAGGCGAAAGGCGCCGACATTCTCGTCCATGAGGCCCTGAATGCCGGAATGGTGAGCGTGCTGGAGCGCGCACTACGGGCAGACGGAAATGCGCGTGCCGCCAAGATCATGTCGGATATCCCCGGCTATCACGCCTCGCCGGAAGATGCGGCGCGCGCGGCGGCGACCGCGAACGTGCGAATGCTGGTCTTGAACCACATCGTTCCGCCGCTGCCGCTGCGCATTCTGGAACCCTATTTCCTCCGTGACGCAGCGGCGCACTACGAAGGGCCGATCGTTGTCGGCGCCGACGGCATGCTGTTTAGCCTGCCGCGCGGCGCCGACACGATCGAACGAGACGATCTTCTCTAGCTTGTCGCGGTTTCCGTTACCGGCACGAGCTTGATCTCGACGCGGCGGTTCTGCGCGCGTCCCGTTTCGCTGTCGTTGCTGGCGATCGGCTGGCTTTCGCCCATGCCCTGCGTTGCGATGCGTGCGCGCAGCACGCCGTTTGACGACAGATAGGTGGCGACGCTGTCGGCGCGGCGCTGCGAGAGCGTCATGTTGTAAGCATCAGATCCGGTCGAATCGGTGTGTCCGATCACGTCGACGAAGGTCTTCTCGTACTGCGACAGCACGCGCGCGACCTCGTTCAGCGTCGGCTGGAACCGCGGGCTGACAAGCGCTGAGTCGACATCGAACGTTACCTTCGAAGGCATGTTGAGCACGATTTCGTCGCCCTGGCGCACGACATCGATGCCCGTGCCCGCGGTCTTTTCGCGCAGCTCCTTCTCCTGCTTGTCCATGTAGGCGCCGACCGCCGCGCCTGCGAGCGCGCCGACGCCGGTTCCGACCAGCACTTCGGTGCGATTGCGTTTGCCGCCGATGATGGCGCCGAGGCCCGCACCCGCGCCCGCGCCAAGCGCGGCGCCGATCGCAGTCTTCGAGAGTTCCTTCTTGCCGGTTTCCGGGTTGGTCACGCAGGCCGTCGTCAGCAGCAGGCTCGCCGCAGTGGCGCTCGCCACCATTTTCGCTCGGATAGACATAAGCCCCTGATCTCCATTTCTGTTTGCGTCGCAAATACGCGGGAAGCCGCGTGCTTGTTCCAACAGCACTTCAGATTAACGCGTGCTGAGCAGGCCGTTCAGATCAAAAAACCGGCGCATCATCGCCGCGACCTGCTCCATCACCTCGAACTGCAGCATATGGCCTGATCCCGTCACCTGCGCGGTCGCGATGTTGCGGTTCAGCTTCGAAAGGTCCGAAAGCCGGTTCATCGTCCGCTCGACGGTGATAACGAGCGTCGGCACTGAAAGTGCCGCGAAAGCCGCCGGGCCGTCCCAGCTCCAGATCGCGTCCCAACCCGCGCGCGCCACGTCCGGGTCGGCGGAGGCTTGCGTATCGGCGAGCGCGCGCACCGCCTCCGCATCGGTCGGCGCGATCATCATGCCGCCTGAAAAGCGGCGCATCAGCGCGGGGAAGTCGTCCGTCGTCGCAAGGTCTGTCTTCATGCGGTCCCGCCCCGCGAAGGCTGCTTCCATCGGCTGGATCGCGGCCGGATCGAGCAGCACCGCAGCCATTACCCGCTCCGGCGCGCGCGCTGCCGCCTCCACCACGATCTGCGCGCCCATCGAATGGCCCACCCAGATCGCGCGCTCGGGCATCGCCGCCAGCACGGCTTCAGTCTGTGCCGGGATCGCATAGTCACCCGTCTTCGCGCTCGCGCCGTGGCCGGGAAGGTCCGGCATCACCGCCTTCTGGGCCGGAAACGCGTCGGCGACCGGCTGCATGGCGCAGTGATCGCACGTCCAGCCGTGGACGAGGGCAAGCGCTGGTTCCATGCCCGCACGCGTAACAACATTCAGCATTGCGATCCTTTCCCCCAAGTCCGGGCTTCAAATGCCTGTTTCCGCCGTATAAGGAAAGGTGATCATGCAACCCTTTCCCTGGTCCGACGTCGGGATCATCCTAGTTCTCATTGCTTTGAACGGCGTGTTCGCCATGTCGGAGATGTCTGTCGTCTCGTCACGCCGGGCACGACTGCAAGCGATGGTGAACGCGGACAAGCCCGGGTCGCGCATGGCGCTGTCGCTCCACGACGAACCTTCGCGCTTTCTCTCCACCGTGCAGATCGGCATCACGCTCGTCGGCATCATCGCGGGTGCCTACTCAGGCGCAACGCTTGGCGGGCCGGTGGCGGAGCGGCTGCAAGCGCTCGGCGTGCCGGCGCGACTGTCGGGCGAAGCTGGGATCGTGCTCGTCGTTTCGTTCATTACCTATTTGTCGCTCACAGTGGGCGAGTTGGTGCCGAAACAGCTCGCGCTGCGCAGCCCGGAACGTATCGCCGTGCTGATCGCGGCGCCGATGTCGGTGCTCTCGCGCGTCACCGCGCCGCTGGTCTGGGTGCTCGAGCGCTCGACGAAAACGCTGCTCCGGCTGTTCGGCGCGGCGCAGGAAAACGCCGATCATGTCACCGCCGAGGAACTCCACCTCATCGTCTCGGAAGCGACCAACGCCGGCGTGATCGAGGAGAGCGAGCGCCAGATGATCAGCGGCGTGATGCGCCTCGCCAACCGTTCGGTGCGTGCGGTCATGACGCCGCGTACAGAGATCGACTGGCTCGACATCGAGGCGGACGAGGCCGAGCTTCGTGCCGAGCTGATCGCGACGCCGCACACGCGCCTGCCGGTCGCCGAGGGTTCGGTCGACCGGATCGTCGGCGTGGTGCAGGCGCGCGATGTCGTGGCCGCGATCCTCGATGGCCGGTCGCTCGATCTGAGGGCGCTGCTCCGGCCTGCGCCCGTCGTTCCCGATGCGATGGATGCGGCGGACGCGCTCGAAGTCCTGCGTCGCGCGGACGTGCCGATCGCGCTCGTTCACGATGAGTACGGCCATTTTGAAGGCATCCTCACGCCGGCCGACCTGCTCGCGGCGATCGCGGGGGCGTTCAAATCTGATCTCGACGAGGGCAGCGAGCCCGACGCCGTGGAGCGCGGTGATGGTAGCTGGCTGCTCGCCGGATCGATGCCCGCCGACGAGATGGCCGAAACGCTCGGCACCCGGCTTCCGGCAGACCGCGACTACCAGACCGTCGCCGGTTTCGCGCTCAGCGTGCTCACGCATCTCCCGGAGATTGGCGAGACCTTTGCCTACGATGACTGGCGCTTCGAGATAGTCGACATGGACGGCCGCAAGATCGATCGCCTTCTCGCGGCGCCCGCGGCGAACCCCGAACCCTAACGCTGCGCTCTCAGTGCTGCCACGTCCGCCTCCAGCCGGCGCAGCGTATCGATCACCGCCATGTCGAGCTTCTCGTGAAGCCTCAGGATTTCAAGCTCGGCGCGCAGGTTCACTTCATAATCGAGCCGCGCGGCGAGCCGGTCTTTGTCTGCCTGCCGGTTCTGGCTCATCATGATGACGGGGGCTTGTATGGCGGCGAGCGTCGATAGCATCAGGTTGAGAAAGATGTAGGGATAGGGATCGAAGGCGAGCCCCAGCTCCTTCAGAATCCCGCTGTTCAGCAGCATCCAGCCGAACAGAATAACGGCAAACGCTATGATGAAGCCCCACGAGCCGCCGACCTCTGCGACTCGGTCCGCCAGCCGATCTCCGAATGTTGCGTCCTCCTCGGCGATCAGCCCTGCATCGCGACTGATCGGTGTTCGCTTAGAAACATGTTCGAGTACGCGCTTTTCGTGGTGACCGAGGTCTTCCGGCGCGCTGCCGAGAAGGCGTTTCGAAACTTCCGCGATATCGATGATCGGACGCATGGGGTGCCTCTTGCTGGTTCCCCCCGATACTAGAAAACGCCGCGGCTGCGATCTATCCCTCGCAATCAGGCGGCGAGGGCGCTCCAGCGCGTTTCCCAGTCTGCGAGATCCCACGCTTCGGGGTTTTCGGACGAAACGATTGCATCGCCGTTCCCATCCAGCAGCAGGTTGATGTCCTGTGACGGGATGGGTGCGCAATTGGTGATCGAATAGAACGCGCGCACCACCGGCCGCGTCAGGTCCGCAGTGTTGATGTCGAGTACGAGCGCAAGGTGGTTAGAACGCAGCTTCACTAGCGTTCCCACCGGATAGATTCCGACTGAGCGGATGAATGCGGTAAGGAGATCATTATCGAAGTGTCCTCGCCAGCTGAACATGGTTTTCAGCGCCCTGTTCGCCTCCCAAGCGGTCTTGTAGGGGCGGTTGGAGGTTAGCGCGTCATAAACGTCGCAGATCGCTCCTACGCGCGAAAACAATGTGATCTGGTTGCCCTTCAGCCGTTGGGGATAGCCGGTGCCATTCACCCGCTCGTGGTGATGCAGGCAGACGTCGAGTGCCATGTCGGGTACCTCTCGACTGCGCCGGAGCAGCGCATGGCCGCGCTCCGGATGCGTCTTCATAATGGAGAACTCCTCGTTGGTGAGGTCGCCCGGCTTGCCGAGCACCGCTTCGGGCATTGCCATTTTGCCGATGTCGTGGAGAAGCCCGGCAACACCCATGTTGCGTAGCGTCCCGGCATCGAAGCCGCCGATCTCGCGCCCCATGTTGATCATCAGCGCCGAAACCGCCACCGAGTGCACGTACGTGTATTCGTCCTTGGATTTGAGCCTTAGAATGCTGGTCAGCGCGGATCGGTTGCGCGCAAGCGAGCCGGCAATGTCGTCCACCAGCGGCACCAGCGTGTCCGCCTCCACGATCTTGCCCAGCCTCGCCTGATCGTAAAGCTCGGTCATTACCCGCTTGGCGTGTGCGGCGATGGCGTTTGCGCGTCCATATTCCTCTGCCATGCTGCACGGCGCGTCCGACGCGACAGTCGTGATTGCGGGCGGGGTCTCGGCGTTCAGCGGAACGATCACCTCCAGAGGCGTAGCTTCGATTGTCGGCGCCGGGCGCTTCGGCTCCGTGTGCGCTTCGGAGGCCGGAGCCGAGCGGGCGACGTTCTGTTCCATAAGGATGTCAGCGCCCTTCTCGGTATCGATGACGACGCCATCGACACGGCTGCTGCGCAGGGCCTCGACGTCCTCAGGATCGCTCAGAACGAAACCGGCCTTGATGAAAGGGTGGGAAAACCAGGACCCCTCCATCGCATGTATGAACATGCCGGATCGCACCTGATCGCGTCGAATTCGCCTCAGCACCCGAAGTTCCTGTTTTTGAAGCGCGAATCGCGCCGTCCCCGGCACATCTTTTGGCATATGACCCTTGAACGAGGTGCTGACGGTCAAGGTTAATAGAAGATAAGTTCAAATACAGGTGCGGCCCGCTGTTGATCTTGCATCTGCGGCGGGGCTGCTGGCATTGTCCGGAACTTGTCATGAGGAGTGTTTCTGAATGCGTGAAATTGCAGTTGCGGTGTTTCTGGCGGGCCTTTTCGGAACTACAGCAGCCGAAGCGCGCCCGGTCGCTTTTGCTGATCGTGCGCCGGATGGCAGCGCAGCGATCGTTCTGCCGCTCTCCGCGAAGGAGGATCTGGCGGTACGCGGCGCCTCGCTCGATACTGCGACCCGCGATGCCGTCGGCCGTGCGCTCGACGCTGCGGCATTCGATTACAAATCGAAATCGACGCTCACCCTGCGCGGCATCGGCGCCTGGCAGCAGATCGTCGTCATTGGTGCGAAGGATGGGCTGACGCCCGCCGGGCTCCAGGACATCGGCGGCCTCGCCGCGCGGGAAACCGCATCGGCGGATGGTCCTGTCGCGCTTCTCGCGTCGGGCCTCGCGCCTGGCGCGGTGAATGCCGCCGCCGATCTCGCCATCGGCGCGGACCTCGGGGCGTACAGTTTCGATCGCTACAAGGCGCCCTCGGCAAAGCCGCGCGCGGCGGGCCGGGATGCGCCGCTCACCGTGGTCGGTGCAACCGGTGCGAACAGCTACACCGCGCAGGGCAAGGCGCTTGTCGAGGGCGTCACGCTCACGCGCGATCTGATCAGCGAGCCCTCCAACATCAAATACCCCGAAGTGTTCGTGGAGCGCGTGCGCGAAGCCTTCAAGGGCGTCGCCAAGGTGCGCATCGAAGCGCTTGGCGTGCCGGAGATGGAAAAGCTCGGCATGGGCTCGATCCTTAGTGTCGGCAAAGGCTCACCGCGCCCCCCTAGGATGCTGATCGTCGAATATCGCGGCGGTGGCAGCGAGGCGCCGCTGGTGCTCGCGGGCAAGGGCATCACCTTCGATTCGGGTGGTGTTTCGCTGAAGCCCGGCGCAGGCATGTGGCGGATGCGGACGGATATGGCCGGCGCAGCGGCGGTGGTGGGCACCGCGCTCTCGCTCGCGAAGAGCGGGGCACCCGTCAACGTCGTGGCAGTGGCAGCACTTGCGGAGAACATGCCGGACGGCGGCGCGACACGCCCCGGCGACGTCGTGAAAGCCTACAACGGCAAGACCATCGAGGTGACGAACACCGATGCCGAAGGTCGCCTCGTGCTGGCCGACGCCATCTCCTACGCGGAGGCGCGGTACAACCCGGCGGCGATCGTCGATATCGCGACGCTCACCGGCTCAGTCGGCGGTGCGCTGGGAGACGATTACGCAGGGCTTTTCAGTCGCCACGACGCTCTCGCTGCGCAGCTCATGGCTGCGGGCAAGGCGGTCGGCGAGCCGCTTTGGCAGCTGCCGCTGCATGAAGCTTACGCCGAAACGATGAAGTCGGGTGTCGCCGATATTCTGAATTCAGCTGAAGGCGGAAGGCCGGGCGCCGGCCTCGGCGCGCATTTCATCGGCGCGTTCGTGAAGCCAGAAACGCCGTGGGCGCATCTCGATGTCGCCTTCACGGTCTGGACGGACACTGCGCAGCCCAAGGCGCCTAAGGGTGCGGTCGGGTATGGCGTCCAGCTTCTCGACAGTTTCGTGCGCAACTGGAAACCAGTGCCGCGCGCGGCGGGCGAGGGCGGACGCTGATCGTTGGGGGCGGCCGGAAACGGTCGCCCCGTTCTATTCGCCCTGTTCTATTCGGTGGCTTCAAGGTGGCTGCGGGGTACCCAGCCTGCTCGCCCCTCCGGGTTGCGGCACATCACCCAGCCATGGGTTTCATCGACGGCTTCCAATACATCGCCCACCACGCAGTCCAGTTCGACCGCCGTGTAGGCGCTCCGTGCGACCGCGCCTTCGGGGCCTGAGGTGATCAGCGTGTCCGGCACCCAGCCCTCTTTTCCCGCTGCGCTCCGCGCCCACAACCAGCGGTGGCCTTCCCACATGTCTTCCTTGCCGGACAACACAAGGCGTTCTCCGGCGTCGACGGTGATCGGATCGCTGTAGACCGTCGTCCAGCTCTTGGTGACGCGGTAGCGCATATGGCGCCTGTCAGCGCATCGCCTTTTCCGCCTGCGCCCACGCGAGTTTGGCGAGCGGCACCAGCCGCTCGCTCATCGCGGCGGCGTGTGCGTTGGAGGCGGTGCCCCGAATGTACCGGCCTTTGATCCCGTGGATGATCGCGGCAAGGCGGAACATGTTGAAGGCGACATAGAAGTCGAGGTTGGGGATGCCGCTGCGCCCCGTGCGACGGCAATAGGCCTCCACGTATTCAGCTTCGCTCGGGATGCCGAGTGCCGCGAGATCCCTGCCGGCAAGCCCGGCGGTTTCTTCGGGCGGCATGCGGTACATCATCAAATGATAGGTGAAGTCGGCGAGCGGGTGGCCGAGCGTCGAAAGTTCCCAGTCCAGCACCGCGAGCACTTGCGGTTCGGTGGGGTGGAAGATCATGTTGTCGGCGCGGTAGTCGCCGTGCACCACGCTCGTCTCGTCCCCCGGAGGGATGTTCGCGGGCAGCCATTCGCAGAGGCGGTCCATCTCTTCGAAATGCCCGGCCTGCTCGTCGTCCTTGTATTGCCCGGCCCAGCGCCCGATCTGGCGGGCGAAATAGTTGCCGGGCTTTCCGAAATCGCCAAGCCCGATGGCCTCGGGATCAAAGTTGTGCAGGTCCGCGATGGTCTTGTTCATGGCATCGAAGTGCGCGGAGCGGCTTGCCGGGGATTCGTCCGGAAAAGACGTGTCCCACACGACACGCCCGTCCACACAGTCCATCACATAGAACCACGTGCCGATCACGTCTTCGTCAGTGCAGAGGCCATAGGCGCGCGCAACCGGAAAGCCCTGCGCATAAAGCGCGCTGATCACGCGGTACTCGCGGTCGACCGCGTGCGCGGATTTCAGGAGCTGCCCCGGCGGCTTGCGGCGCATCACGTAGTTCTTCGCGGGCGTCACCAGCTTGTAGGTCGGGTTGGATTGGCCGCCCTTGAACTGCTCGACCGTCAGCGGGCCCTTGTAGCCCTCCACATTGGCCTGCATCCAGTCCCCCAGGCGGCCCTCGTCGAAGCGATGCTGCTCCCGCACGGCCTGCGTTCCGGAGAACTGCTCCTGCTTACTGGTCACGCCGATTATTCCTCCCGCGCTATGGCCCTCCAACCGATATCTGACCGGTAAAAGCCTTCAGGCCACCTAATCTTTTCGGCAGCGGCATACGCCCGGTCGCGCGCCTCGCGCACATTCTGTCCCGTGGCGGTGACGTTGAGCACGCGCCCACCGTTCGCAACAAGCCTGCCTTCGCCATTCCGCGCCGTGCCTGCATGAAAGATGACAACGCCTTCGCCGGCGGCCGTTTCGGTGCCTTCGATCACAGTGCCCTTCTTCGGCGTGCCCGGATAGCCCTCGGCCGCCATCACCAGCGTCAGCGCGGGGGCGTCGTGCCACTGGACGCTGACGTGATCGAGGTCGCCATCCACCGCCGCAAGCAGCACGGGCACGATGTCGGACTTCATGCGCAGCATCAGCACCTGGCATTCCGGGTCGCCGAAGCGGGCGTTGTATTCGATCAGCTGCGGCCCGGCCTTGGTCAGCATCAGACCCGCGTAGAGCACGCCCACGTAAGGAATGCCGTCCGCCGCCATCGTGTCCACCGTGGGCTGCACGATCTCGCGCATCACCTGCGCTTCCAGCGCGGGCGTCAGTACCGGCGCGGGCGAATAGGCCCCCATGCCGCCAGTGTTCGGCCCGGTGTCGCCGTCACCGACGCGCTTGTGGTCCTGCGCGGAGGCGAGGGGGAGGGCGGTCTTGCCGTCAACGAGCGCGAAGAAGCTCGCCTCCTCGCCGGTCAGAAAGTCCTCGATCACCACCTCGGCGCCCGCAGCGCCGAAGCCGCCGCTGAACATGTCGTCGATCGCCGCGTCCGCGTCTTCGCGCGTCTCGGCGATGATGACGCCCTTGCCCGCCGCAAGCCCGTCCGCCTTGATGACGATGGGCAGTCCGCGCATCGCCGCATAGGCCTTAGCCTCGCCCGCGTCGGTGAACCGCTCATAGGCTGCGGTCGGGATTCCCGCGCGCTTGCACAGATCCTTGGTAAAGCCCTTGGAGCCTTCGAGCTGCGCGGCCTTTGCGGTCGGCCCGAACGCCTTGATGCCCGCGGCTGTCAGCGCATCCACGAGCCCCTCGACGAGCGGCTGTTCCGGCCCCACGACGACGAGGCTCACGCTGTTCGCGCGGCAAAAGGCGATCACCGCGCCGTGGTCGGCGGTGTTCATCGGCACGCAGGCGCAAACCTCGGCGATGCCGGCGTTTCCCGGCGTGCACCAAAGCGTGTCGCACAGCGGCGACTGGGTGATTTTCCAGGCGAGCGCATGTTCGCGTCCGCCGCTTCCGATAAGGAGGATGTTCATGGCCGGGCCTTGTAGAGCGTGCGCCGAGCGCTTAGCAACGCCTCATGGACGCTGCCGGCAACGCCCACGAATTCACCGTCTCCGAACTCTCCTCGGCGCTGAAGCGCAGCATCGAGGATCAGTTCGGCAATGTCCGCCTGCGCGGCGAGATTTCGGGCTGGAAAGTGCCCGCCTCCGGCCATGCCTATTTCGCGCTGAAGGACGATGCCGCGCTCATCGACGCGGTGATGTGGAAGGGGCAGCGCGCGCGCCTTAATTTCCGCCCCGAGGACGGCATGGAGGTCGTGACCACCGGTCGCCTAACCACCTATCCGGGGCGCTCCAAGTATCAGATCGTTGTCGAATCGCTGGAGCTGGCCGGCGAGGGCGCGCTTCTCGCCATGATCGAGCGGCGCAAGGCGATGCTCGCCGCCGAGGGGCTGTTCGCCGCCGAGCGTAAGCGGCCGATTCCGTGGCTACCGGAGTTGATCGGCGTCGTCACCTCGCCCACGGGCGCGGTGATCCGCGACATCCTCCACCGTCTCGGCGACCGCTTTCCGCGCGATGTGCTGGTCTGGCCCGTGAAGGTACAGGGCGACGGTGCGGCGGAAGATGTCGCGGCGGCGATCCGCGGCTTCAACGCCATGTCGCGGCGCCCGGACGTGATCATCGTCGCGCGCGGCGGCGGCTCTATCGAAGACCTGATGGCCTTCAATGAGGAAATCGTCGTGCGCGCCGCTGCCGCGTCCGAAATCCCGCTCATCAGCGCCGTCGGCCATGAAACCGACACCACGCTCATCGATTTTGCCTCGGATCGCCGCGCCCCCACACCCACCGCCGCCGCCGAACTTGCCGTTCCGGTGCGCGCCGAACTGGTTGCTGGAATCTCGTCCTTCGCCGCCCGTCTCGATCGCTGCATCGCGAAAACTGTCGAGGTCCGTTCCGAGCGCACCCGGCTATGGTCCGCACGCCTGCCAACGCCCACTGCGATCCTCGGCATGAAGACGCAGCGCCTTGATGACGTGGGCGAACGCCTGCCCCGGGCCCTTCGTGCAGGGCTCCAGCAGTGGCAGGGGCGCTATGCTCAGGCCGCAGAGCCGCTGCGCGCCGCCATGCGAAGCCGTATCGCAGAGGCACGCCACGATCTTGCCGGCGCTGCGACGCGGCTCCGCCCGACGTTGCTCACGGGCCTTGTCCAGCGCGCCACGGATCGCGCCGCATCTTCGGGACGTCTGCTCGAATCGCTCAGCCCGCTCGCCATCCTGTCGCGCGGCTACGCCGTGGTCACGCGGCCCGATGGTAGCCTTGTGAAGCGCGCGGACGAGGCGCGCCGCGAAGCGCGCCTTGGCCTACGCTTCGGCGACAGCGCCGATCCGGTGGAGGTTGTCGTGGGCGGCGGTGGCACAAAACCGCGCAAATCGGCTCCGCAGGGCGATACACCCTTGCAGGCGAAGCTCCTCTAGACGACATTATGCCCGCTATGCTCAAACTTGGTGAAGGCCGCCCGGCGCGGCTCCAGTATCTTTCCGGCTCTTACCGCGTGCTCCAGCAGGGCGACCACGTCACCTGCGCGGTCACCGGCACGCGCGTCCCGCTTCAGAACCTGCGCTACTGGAGCCACGAACTGCAGGAAGCCTATGTCTCCGGCGAAGCCGCCGCCGCGCGCTACACAGAAATGCGGGCACTGGGCCGCCTTTAAGACGAGGGCGTTCCGCTCTTGCTTTTGGCGCTTTTGTTAAAACGCTTCGAACAGCCGCGGCTTTTTTATTGTCAGTTTCGATAACCTATCGATTTCGATCGCGTTTTCCGCGCGTCTTGGCGAAACGCTATTGCACAGTAATAAAATTACAATTTTTCTGTCGTTTTCGTTACCTGCTTGCACTGAGTGTGTCCGCACCGTCACACTGCATATTCGAAGCGTGTAATGCCGCCTGAGGGCTGCTTTACACTTCGACAATATTCCAAGACAAACGCTGAAGGTCCGTAATGGACTGCGTTGACATGTGTTTTTGTGTCAGATGCGAAAAAAGAAGCCTGAATAGGCGTGTTTCGCAATGATGCAGAGATGCAACACATGCCGATGACGAAACTGGGACAACTGTAAAAGGACTGGGACGTGAACAACGCGAAATTTTCGCTCTATCGTCGTGCGCTGTGCACAAGCAGCGTATTGGTCACCGCTGCAGCGATCGCTGCTCCGGCGTTTGCGCAGGAGCAAGAGGTGGCTGAGGGCGTTTCCGAGGAGACCATCATTGTTACGGGGTCGCGTATCGTGCGCCCGAATATCGACGCTGCCAGCCCGATCGCCGTGGTGACGGGCGAGGAAGTCGTCGCCAACGCCGACGTCACGCTCGACACGTTCCTCAACACGCTTCCGCAGGTGAACCCGGCAGGTTCGACTACATCGAACAACCCCGGCAACAACGGCCAGTCGAACGTTGACCTTCGTGGCCTCGGCAGCAACCGCAACCTGGTTCTGATCAACGGCCGTCGTCCGATGGTGTCGGGTACCGATCAGTCGGTCGACCTCAACACGATCCCGCAGGGTCTTATCGAGCGCATAGAGGTCATCACGGGCGGCGCTGGTGCGACTTACGGTGCGGACGCGATTGCCGGTGTCGTGAACATCATCACCAAGAACGATTTCGAAGGCCTCGATTTGCGCGCGACCTATTCGAATTCCGTTCCGGAGATGGATGCCAAAGAATATCAGATCAGCGGAACGCTCGGCGGCAACTTCGCTGATGGCCGCGGCAATGTCGCACTGTCGGTCGAATATTCGAAACGCGAATCGCTCATCAAGGCGCAGCGCAAGTTCGCACAGCAGGCGACCTCCACGACCGGTTCATTCCCGACAGGCCGCTATACGTCTGCCGCTGGAAACCCCATCGATCCGGATGCGATCTCGGCACTGTTCGCAGGGTACGGCGTCGATCCAAAAGATTATCCGACGGAAGGTCTGCTCGCATTCAACTCGGATGGTTCGCTGTTCGGCATCGGCACGTTCAACAATCCGCGCGACGTGGCGAACTATCGCTATGATCTTGAATCGTCGCCCGCGAATGCGAACCTGAACTTCTTCCCGGACTTCTATTCGTACAACTTCGATATCGTGAACCTCCTCGTGCTGCCGCTCGAACGCAAATCGGCGTTCTTCCGCGGTAACTACGAGGTAAGCTCGTCGTTCGAGTTCTTTACGCAGGCAGGTTACACCGAGTACACCTCGTCAAGCGCGCTTGCGCCGACGCCTGTGGGTGTCACGATCCGTGCGCCGGGCGAGAACAGCGAAATTCAGGCCAGTTCGGCCCTGATTTCTCCCGGTGGTCGTGCGACGGGCTTCATGGTTCCGGTCACGAACCCCTTCATGCCGGCAGACCTTCTGACACTGCTGAGCACCCGCACCGGCGACAATACTAACTACGCGGGCTCGGGCGCCACGGAAGCGGTCAATATCGGTTACCGTTTCCTTGGTACCGGTCTTCGCGAGCAGGTGTTCGACAACCAGGTTCTGCAAGGCCTGATCGGCGCCCGCGGCGACATCGCGGAAGGCTGGCGCTACGAGGCGTATTACTCGTGGGGCCGTACGGTTATCGATCAGGAAGCGCGTGGTAACGTCAACGTGCAGCGCGTGCAGGAACTGCTGGAAGCCGAGGATGGCGGTGTCAGCATCTGCGAAGGCGGCTTCAATCCGTTCGGCATTCAGCCGCTGTCGCAGGATTGCGTTGACTACGTGGACGAGGTTGGCCGCACGTCGACCAAGTTCACGCAGAAGATCGCGCAGGCGTATGTCACCGGCGACCTCGTCGAGCTGCCAGGCGGCACGATGTCGATCGTGCTCGGTGCCGAGCAGCGCAAGTTCAAGTACTCGTTCGATCCGGGCGCGCTGTTCGGACCGATCGCGGGCTTCAATACGTCCGTTCCTGCCGGCGGCACCAACACGTTCACCGACTTCTTCGGCGAGCTGTACGTGCCGGTCATCGCCGACAAGCTGGACGTGACGCTGCAGGGCCGTCGTTCGAAGAGCGATTTCAACGACGTCGTGAACGGCGTCAACGGAACGCCCTCCACCGACTGGACCTACGGCGCGACGGTCATCTTCTCGCCCATCCAGCAGCTTCGCCTTCGTGGTACCTACCAGCGCTCGGTACGCGCACCGAACTTCGGTGAGCTGTTCTCGGGGGGTGGCGGCTTCCCGCAGATTTTCGACCCTTGCTCGATCTCCAGCAACTTCCGGAACTCGGGTGGTGCCGCGGCAACGGACATCTGCGCGAATGCGGGCCTCACGGGTGGCCTGGGTACGCTCGTCGACACGTTCGCGGCAACGCCGGGCGCGCAGGCGTTCATCACCACGACGGGCAACACGAACCTGAAGCCGGAAAAGGCGGATACGTTCACGCTCGGCGGTGTGTTCAACTGGAACGGCTTCACCGGTTCGATCGACTACTACAACATCAAGATCAAGGACGTGATCCGCGTTCCTGATCCGAACATCTTCATCGCGGCCTGCTACGGCTATCTTGGCCAGAACGAAGGTCTTGATGATGGTACGCCGTACTGCGATTCGGTGTGGCGTTCGGGCGGTAACATTGTCGGCATCATCGCGCCTGAAGAACTCGGCGGTGACGAGAACGGCTACTTCCAGTTCATCAACCAGGGCAAGATCAAGACGTCGGGTATCGATTTCCAGCTCGGCTACAACCTGCCGACGGATTTCGTGAAGGGTGAATCGAGTCTCTCCATGAACCTCTTCCTGAACTACCTGATCGAGTACAAGATCGAGGAAATTCCGGGCCTCACGATCGATTATGCCGATACGGTTGCGTATTTCGGCGCCGGTCTCGGCCAGAGCTTCCCCGAGTGGAAGGGTCACCTCAATCTGGCTTGGAACATGGACCCTATCACGCTGTCGACGCGTATCCGGTATATCGATGGCATGAAGAACCGTGCCTCCGTACAGTTCGAAGGCGAGGAGTTCACAGGGCCAGGTTCGGTGATCTACGTCGATGCTGCCGTCGAGGCGAACATCGATCCGGTCACACTGCGTCTGGGTATCAACAACCTGTTTGACAAACAGCCGCCGCAGTATGCGCCGAACGTCCAGTCCGGAACGGATCCATCGCTCTACGACGTGATCGGTCGCCGCGCCTATGTCTCGGCACGTCTCAGGTTCTAGTCCGGAACCCTGAAAGGTGACGGAGGGCGGAGCTGAAGCTCCGCCCTCTTTTTTGTGTTGCGGATGCCATGGCGCTTTGCCCGGATCACAATTAGATAGTTGAAATATGAGCATATCCGAACACGTGAATCTCGCGGTTGCGGCTTTCAAGCAAGGCGATCTGGCGCGGGCGCGGCACGAGGCCGAAATTGCGCTCAAGTGGCAGCCAAGCGCGCCGCAAATCCTCCAGCTTGCGGGCGTAATCTGTTGTCAGTCCGGCGATCTGGCCCAAGGCGCCGCTTACCTGCGCAAGGCGATGCAAAGCGGCATGGATACGCCCGAACTTCGGCTCAATATCGCTCGCGCCCTTTCGGAACTCGGAGAATTTGATGAGGCGCTGTTGGTTTGCGAAACCGCGAAGGCACCGAATTTCCTTTTACGGCGAATGCGCGCGGACATTCTGAAAAGAGCCGGGGAACATCTGGGCGCTGCGGCGATTTACCGTTCCTTGCTTGATGAGCAACCCGGCGACTTCGAAGCCTGGAACAACCTTGGCAATACGCTTCACGAGTCCGGCGATTTCGGCGGCGCGATAACTGCGCTGGTGCAGGCGCGATCGATCAGCCCTGCGACGGCCCTCATCCATCTCAATCTCGGGCGCGTATTTCAGTCCGCGGACCGGTATGAAGACAGCCTCGCGGCACTGAGCGAGGCGGCACACCTTTCGCCCCGCGACGCGACCGTGATGTTCGAACTCGGAAAATGCCTGCGCCATATGGGCAAGAGCTCCGAAGCGCTCGCAGCGCTTGGAACTGCGGCGCGTCTGGATTCCAAGAATGCGGATATATTCATTGCGCTCGGCCAGACATTCTCTGATCTCGCCGATCTTGCGCAGGCCGAACGCGCGTATCGTTTCGCGCTGCAAGCCGATCCGCGCTCGGCCGCAGCCTATCTCAATCTCGCTATTCTGCTTGAGCAGGCCAACCGGATCGATGAACTCGAAGCCTTGCTCAAGGCGGCGACCACGGCTGGCGCGCAAGGCGACGAATTCGGATATATCAATGCGATGATTCTTCGACGGCAGGGCAACCTCGCGGATGCGCTGCAGACGGCGCAGTTTTCACTTCCCGACAGTCTCGATCCCGCAATTCGCTTCCTGTTCATTGGTCAGGTCGCAGATCACCTGGGCGAGATCGACACCGCCTTTTCGGCATTCGAGGATATGAACCGGGTGACGGCAAGCTATCCCGATGCACGCCGTTTCGATGGGACCGAGCATCGCCGCCATGTCGAAGACCTGCTTGCGGCAACGACCCCTTCCGCAGTGGAGGGGTGGCCCACTGCGGCGTCCCCGGAAAGTGGACGTGCGCCCGCGTTTCTCCTAGGCTTCATGCGGTCGGGGACGACGCTTCTGGATACCATTCTCATGGGCCATAGTGGCACGCATGTTCTAGAAGAAGAGCCGATCCTCGCGCATATCGAAGACATCGCTGGTGGCATCGAAAGGCTGGGCAATCTCGACGAACGTTCCATTCTCGATTTGCGCGCCCGTTACCATACCGAAGCGGCGGCGCGGGGGGCGTTTCCCGAGCAGAGCCTTTTGGTCGACAAGAACCCGCTCGCGTCGCTGCGCACGCCGCTTATCCACCGGCTGTTTCCCGACGCCCGTTTTATTTTCACATTGCGTCACCCTTGCGATGTCGTGCTTAGCTGCTTCATGCAGAACCTCAAGATCAACCAGGCGATGGCGAGTTTTCTCAATCTCGAGAACGCTGCGCTGCTCTACGACCGGGTCATGCAATATTGGGAAACGTGTCGGTCCCTCCTGCCGCTCCGCATCCATACGATTCGCTACGAGGACATGGTGGAGAACGTCGAGGGAGAAATACGGCCTCTGCTGGAATTCCTGGATTTGGCATGGGAGGATTCCGTACTCGATCACCAGCGTGTGGCGGTAGAACGCGGATACATTCGTACGCCGAGCTATGCGCAGGTTACCGAGAGCATCTACAGTCGGGCAAGCGGCCGCTGGCTCCGTTATCGGCATCATATGGAACCGGTGCTTCCCATCCTGGCACCTTGGGCTGAGAAGTTCGGCTACGACATGGAATGACGCAACTCAGGGGTATTTGGATCGGAACCAGCCTGTCACCGATAGCCGCGATGTGGGTGCCATCGGATTGACGTAGCTGACGCTGTGCGCTGCCGGAACCCGGAACAGACGAAGCGATCCCATTGCAGGCGTGAAGGCGCCGTCAATATTGCCGTCCTCGCCATGAAACATCAGCAGGCCACCCCACTCCGGCTTCCAGTCGGGCTGAAGACCCATCACGTAAGCCGCAAGCCGATGTTTGCCTTCGATGTCGTCGTCGTGGCGGGTGAGGAAATGTCCGGGCGAATAAGATGTGGCCTGCCCATCCGCAAAGTGCGGAGCGGCCACGCCCATGATCTCTCCAATACATTCAAGAACCGGGGACGAATTCATGAATTTGACGAAGCCGTCGAGCAAGGCGCTGCTTCTCGTCCGCAAGTGCGCCTCGTCGGGAACCCTTATGCTTTCGTAGCGGTACTGAAAGCCTTCTCGTGCGGCCTGGATCACTAAAGTATCGAGTTCGGCTTTCTGTGCATCCGTGAGTTCGCTGAAACGGTTGCGCGGAAGCTCGTAAACGCCCGATGCCGCCCGAAGCACGAGAGTCCAGTCGTCTCGGGCGAGCAAGTGTGCACGTAGCGCTGATGCATCCGCGGGCGAGATGAAGTCTCTGATCTCGACACGCCCGGCGGTTCGGAACTGCAGCGCCAGGGCGGCTCGGTCGATGTTCGGATTGATCGCGAAAGGTGTTTTCAACTCGGTGCTCGCTCGCGGGTTCGTTCGGTGGATTGAGTTTGGGCTTGTGACTGTATATGCTTGAAGACATTCGCGGGAGACTTTGTATGCGCAGGGCCCTGTTTATTGTGTTGGCAATGTTCTTTGCCTTGAGCACCGGCAGCGTGATGGCTGAAGGGCAGACTCAATCACAGACATCGGCCAAAAAGAATGAAAATGACCGTATCATCTGCAAATCAAGCCCGAAGACGGGAACACGCTTCGGTTCGAAAACCTGCATGACGGCCCGGGAATGGGAAGAGGTAGCCGAAAATCACCGCCGCGCCGCGGCGGAAATGATCGATCGCGCCATTATCGACACGCGGCGGGGCAACTAGGGCGTCGTGTGGAAAAGTGGGAACCGATTTTCCGCCAGAAACGATGCGACAACAAAGAGATAGAGCGAGCAGCGTGATTCCGAAATCACGCTGCTTGTTCTATAAGACCAATAAACGTTAAAGCGCGGGTATGTTTTCAGCCACTTCGCCAGGTTGAACTGGCATGACCGAGCATGGTAACTGATTGTCCGCTGGCGATCCGAAGCTGGCGGATGGACCTGAACATGGATTTCGAAGCCCCTTTTGTTCGGCTGCGCAAGCGCTACTGTGCGGAAACGATTGCGCGAGAGGTAGCGGCGCTCGGCCCCGGCGCCTGGGTGCCTCATCCTGCAAAATTGCCCGGCAATGATGCCCTGCTTCTGATTACTGCGCAGGGCCAGATCACCAACGCCTTTACCGGGCCGATGGCGCCCACCGAGCATCTGAAAAAATGCCCTTATATCATGAATATAATGACCGATCTCGGGGGAGTGTGGGGGCGTAGTCGTCTGATGGGCCTCGCACCCGGCGCACAAGTGCCGGACCATGTGGATATCAATTACTACTGGCGGACGCACATACGCATCCACATTCCTGTAATCACGTCACCCAAAGTGCTGTTCACCTGTGATCGCACGACCGTACATATGCAGGCGGGCGAATGCTGGGTATTTGATTCCTTCCGGAAGCACAATGTGCAGAACGGCGGCACGGCGAAGCGCATTCACCTCGTACTCGATACCGTCGGCACGCCGGAGCTTTGGGATCTGATCGAAACGGCGAAAACTGATGATCTGCAGTCGCCGGCGGGTGGGCCGTTTCTTGCGCCGAGGCAGAGCGACGCGCGCGCCCTGGCATTCGAACAGTATAATGTTCCGAGCGTGATGACGCCCTGGGAGGTGCGCTGTCACATCGGCTATGTTCTGAGCCACGTGAAACGGACGCCGGCGGTCGAGCGTATCGCGGCGCGGCTCGACCGGTTCGCTTATGGCTGGCTTGCAGTCTGGACGCAGTTTGGCCCTTCGCCGGAGGGGCAGGCTGCGTATCGGAGGCTGGTCGAGGGCATGCAGGCCGAACTGCATGCCCTCGGTGCCAGCGCCATCCTGCTTGCAAACGAAGTGCCTATAGACCGTGTGCTGAGCGAACTCATTTTCAGGGCGGCGCTGCCGGCGGCTCAGCCTCCCCAAGCCCGCGTGGTGCCGAGCACGGCGAAAAGCCTGCAGACCGCATGATCGTCTCTCATCAGCACCGCTTCATATTCGTCGCTGTCCCCAAGACGGGTACGCACACGGTTCGTGAAGCTTTGCGTCCGCACCTTGGTCCTGATGATATGGAACAGGCACGGCTGTTCATCGAAAAGAAGTTTCCCATTCCCGAACTGGCGCGCATTGGGCACGGCCACCTCAGCTTCCAGCAGGTCCGGCCATTTCTGGGCGAGGACGCGTTCTCGGCCTACTTCAAATTCGCCTACGTGAGAAATCCCTTCGATCGCTTCGTTTCCTACTGCGCATTTGCGACGAGCAAGGATGGAGCCTTCCAGCGAGACCCGCGCGGCGTGATGCGGCATTTCCTGTTCGTGGCTCCGCCGCATCAGCACATGGTCTTCCAGCCGCAACACAAGTTTCTTGTCGGTCCCGACGGCAAGCTTCAGGCCGATTTCGTTGGGCACGTTGAGGATATGCAGACCGCCTACGACGAGATCTGCGCGCGCCTCGTCATACCTTCGGCGACGTTGGGCAGGGTCAATGCGTCGTGCCACGGCTATTATCGGGATTATTACGATGAACAGCTGATCGAGGGCGTGAAGAAAATCTACGGACGCGACCTGGAATTGTTCGGCTACGAATTCTGAAAGGTGACGGCGATGCTTCCCAATCCTCGCAAGACGCAGACCATACGGCGGCTTGGCACGGTTGATATTGCCGCTTTGCGCGCGGCCGTCCTGGCCATGCCGGAAGCACTTTGGGATACGGAAAACGTCGCCAAACCCAACCGTTTCGATGCACTCGACAAGACGCGACACATCGTTTTTCGTTTTGTGAGCAACTACCGGGATTGGCGCCTGTCCTACAGTCGGCCGATTTGGGAAGAATGGCGCTATCTGCTGGAACCCGTTCTCAGCGAGGCGATCGCGTCCTATGGCTACGCGCGAGGCGATTTTCCCCGCGTCATGCTGGCGCGAATGCCTGCTGGGGGCGTCATAAAGTTACACCGCGACGCGAACCCCGCAGCGAAATGGCCGCACAAGGTACACGTGCCGCTTCTCACCAACGACCAAGTCGCGTTTATGATCGACGGCAAATCATACCATTTTCCGGAAGGAGAGTCGGTCGAGGTCAACAACATGGGGATACATGGCGTCCACAATCGCGGGACAACGGATCGAATCCACCTGATCTTTGAATATTTTGACAAGGAACAGGCGCCACCCGCATGGGCGCTCCCGCTTGTCGAGACGGTCTGAAGCCGGAACTACCGCACGCGTGCCACGCCGATATAACCGTTTCGGCCACTGAACGTCATCCGGTAGCCTCCGATCCCGCCCCGCCTGACTTCAATGGTGGTCTCCGGCCGAACCAGGCCGCGGAAATTGCTGTTGCTCGTCTCCCGCCAAACCTGACCGTTGGCAAACATGAACACACGGCGCCGCGCCGCGTCCGTCCAGACCTCCACGATTTCCGATATCACAGAAGTGACAGCGTCTTCACGGTCAGCGCTGTCCTCGTCGGCAACAGCCTCGCGCGCCTTGATCTGGTCTTCGCGCAGGCCGAAATCTTCCGCGCTGCGCGCTTTCCGACGTTCGCTCATCTGCTTCGCGAGCATTTCCGAAGACGCTGCAGCAGCGTCGTAGCATCCAAGCCGCTGGACGGTATCGGCGATCCCGCGACACTTCTGAAAGGCACCGAGCACATCTGCTTCATCCGCAAGCACGGATGCAGGGGCCAGTGCGATTGTGAAAGCGAGCGCCAAGGCGCGTTTTCCTGCAGGCATGATCATCCCTTTCCTGCGAGCCACCGTACATTGGTGTCGCATCATGCCTGCAAGGTCAACGATCAGCCCACCTGAAACGCCAGCGCCCCGTCGCCTTCGTCCACCTTTACGCTGGCGCCGTCGCCGATCTCGCCGGAGAGGATCTTGTCGGCGAGGGGGTCCTGCAGGTACTTCTGCACGGCGCGTTTCAGCGGCCTTGCGCCGTAGACGGGATCGTAGCCCACCCGGCCTAGCCACGCCCTTGCGGCATCGGTGAGGTCGATGGTGATCTTCCGGTCGGCGAGCAGCTTCTGCACGCGCGAAACCTGAAGATCGACGATCGGTCCCATGTGCGCCTGCGCCAGCCGGTGGAACAGGATGATCTCGTCGAGCCGGTTCAGGAACTCGGGCCGGAAATGCCCGCGCACCACGGTCATCACCTCGTCTTCCACATCCTTCACCGTCTGGTCGTCGCGCAGTGACGAGAGATACTGCGAACCGAGGTTCGAGGTGAGAATGATGATGGTGTTGGTGAAGTCCACCGTGCGGCCCTGGCTGTCGGTCAGCCGCCCGTCGTCGAGCACCTGGAGGAGCACGTTGAAGACGTCCGCGTGCGCCTTCTCCACCTCGTCGAACAGCACGACCTGATAGGGCCTACGCCGCACCGCCTCGGTGAGCACGCCGCCCTCGTCGTAGCCGACATAGCCCGGAGGCGCGCCGATCAGGCGGGAGACGCTGTGCTTCTCCATGAACTCGCTCATGTCGATGCGCACCATCGCGCCCGCGTCGTCGAACAGGAATTCGGCGAGCGCCTTGGTGAGTTCGGTCTTACCGACGCCGGTGGGGCCGAGGAACAGGAAGCTCCCCAAGGGCCGGTTCGGATCCTGAAGCCCCGCACGCGCGCGGCGCACGGCAGCGGACACGGCCTTCACGGCGTCTTCCTGCCCGATAACGCGCTTGCCGATCAGCGCCTCCATCTGCAGCAGCTTCTCGCGCTCGCCTTCCAGCATCCGATCTACCGGAATGCCGGTCCAGCGCGAGACGACACCGGCGATGTCGTCGGCAGTGACTTCCTCGCGCACCATCGCGCCCTTGCTGGCGCCTTCAGCTTCCGCGAGCTGCTTTTCGAGCCCCGGAATGACGCCGTAGGAGAGTTCACCCGCGCGGCCGAGATCCCCCGAACGCTGCGCCTGTTCCAGCTCGATGCGCGCGGCGTCGAGCTGTTCGCGCAGCTTCGTTTCGGACTGCATCTTTTCGCGCTCGGCCTGCCACCGGGCGGTCAGCTCGCGCGATTGTTCCTCCAGATCGGCGAGGTCGCGCTCCAGATTGGCCAGCCTGTCCTTGGACGCGTCGTCCTTTTCCTTCTTCAGCGCCTCGCGCTCGATCTTGAGCTGGATAATGCGCCGGTCGAGGTTCTCGATCTCCTCGGGCTTCGATTCCACCTCCATGCGCAGGCGCGACGCGGCTTCGTCCATCAGGTCGATGGCCTTGTCCGGCAGGAAGCGGTCGGTGATGTAGCGGTTCGAAAGCGTCGCGGCGGAAACGAGCGCCCCATCGGTAATGCGCACGCCGTGGTGAAGCTCGTACTTCTCCTTGAGCCCGCGAAGGATTGAGATCGTATCCTCCACGGTCGGCTCGCCCACGAACACGGGCTGGAAGCGCCGCTGCAGGGCAGGGTCTTTCTCCACGTGCTTGCGATACTCGTCGAGCGTCGTCGCGCCGATGCAGTGCAGCTCGCCGCGCGCCAGCGCAGGCTTCAGTAAGTTGGAGGCGTCCATCGCGCCTTCGGACTTGCCCGCGCCGATCAGCGTGTGCATCTCGTCGATGAACAGGATGATGTTGCCCTCGGCGGCTTTCACCTCGTCGAGCACGCCCTTCAGGCGCTCTTCGAACTCGCCGCGATACTTCGCGCCCGCGATCAGGCTGCCCATGTCGAGCGCCATCACGGTGCGGTCCTTGATGCCGTCGGGCACGTCGCCGTTGGCGATGCGGAGCGCTAGCCCTTCCGCGATCGCGGTCTTGCCGACGCCCGGCTCGCCGATCAGCACGGGGTTGTTCTTGGTGCGCCGCGCCAGCACCTGAATAGTGCGGCGGATTTCCTCGTCGCGGCCGATGACGGGGTCGAGCTTGCCCTCGCGGGCAGCGGCGGTCAGGTCGCGCGCGAATTTCTTCAGCGCGTCATAGCGGTCCTCCGCCCCGGCCGTATCGGCGGTGCGACCCTGCCGCAGATCCTCGATAGCGCTATTCAGGCCCTGCGGAGTCACGCCCGCGGCGGCGAGTGCCTTGCCCGCGGCGGTTTCCTTGGCGAGAGTCAGCGCCAGCAGCAGCCGCTCGACGGTGACGAAGCTGTCTCCCGCCTTCTTCGCGACCTCCTCGGCCTGCGTCAGCACGCGCACGGTGTCGTTGTCCCACTGCACGTTCTGCGCGCCGCCGCCGGAAACCTGTGCGTGCTTCGCCAGCGCCTGATCGATCTCGCGCACCGCCGCGCGCGCGTCGCCGCCTGCCTTGCCGATCAGGCCGGCGGCCATGCCTTGGTCGTCTTCCAGCAGTGCCTTCAGCAGATGCTCGGGCGCCACACGCTGGTGGCTCATGCGGATCGCGACGGTCTGTGCGGACTGCAGGAATCCTTTGGCGCGGTCGCTGAATTTCTCGATATTCATAGCAGTTACATCCCCCTTGACGGGCAATCATGGACTGAGCGCGATATGGTGTTGCAGTTTTGCAACGCAAGCGCCCGGTGCAAGTTTTTTGCACCGGGCGTCACACCCGTACCATGACTCCGATCAAACAGCGGAGGGTTAACGGCGCTTGCGGCCTTCCAGTTCCTCGAACGTCTTGTTGCCGATGGGGTAGTCCCGCCAGTTGCCGTAATCGAAGTGCCACCACTCCTCGGGATAGACGTCGAAGCCCTCGGCCTCGATCGCGCTGCGCAGCACCTCGCGCAGCCAGCGTTGGTGATCAGTGCCGCCAACGAAGTTGGAGTAGGAGCGGGTCGAGAACTCGTCGTAGCGGCCCGTCGTTTCCATGGGTTTGCCGGTGACGAGCTCGAACATGGTGAGGTCGACCGCCGCGCCCCGGTTGTGGCGGGAGCCCTGCGAAGGATCGGCAACGAACATGCGGCTTGAAACCGGGCTCGCATCCCAGAACATCTTGGTGACGTACCACGGGCGATAGGCGTCGTGGATAAGCAGCCCGTAGCCGCGCTTCCGCAGCGCCTGGTTCACGCGCGACAACGCCTCGGCGGCAGGCCGCTGCAGGAAGGCGCGGGCGCTTTCGTACACCGGGATGCCCATGAAGTTGTTGATGCCCGCATAGCGGATGTCGAGCCGGATCGTCGGATCGGCCTTGGTGATCGCGTAGAGATCGCTCGGCTTTGCCGATGGCGGCTCGCTGGGCGGCGTGGCTGCAAGCGCGGCGGCGCGAAGCCCCGCGAAATTGGCCTGCACGCCGGCGCGCACCTTCGCCTCCACCTCCGCGCCGAAATCGCGGCGCGGGAAGCGGATGCCGCCAAGGTTCGCGGCAGTCACTGCGCCGGCCGCATTGCGTTCGAACGTCAGGGTTTCGAACGGGTAGAGGCCGCGATCGGTGGGGAAGGCGTAGCGGTCGGCACTCGTGCGCGTCAGCTCCGTATGTTCGGTCCACTCGATCCACACAAAGGGCCTGCCGTCGCGCTCATAGATGCGAAGCACGTTGTGCTCCCATCCGTAGTCGCCGATCAGCGCGGCAAGCTCGGCGTTCGGCAGCGGCGGCTCGGGCATCTCGCCGCGCGCGTAGCGCACACCGCCGACCTCGATCCACGATGCGTCGTCGGCGATGGCAAGTTTGTCGAAGCGGGTCTGCGCGTCTTCCACCATGAAGCCCGTGGGCGTCCGGCGGACGTCGCCGACGAGTTCGGGGGCGTCGATGACGAGGTGGCCCGCGTAGATGCGTGTGCTGACGCTCTGCTTGCCGTTCGTGAACCAGCCGGAAAGGCGCTTTGCCTCCGCGCCTGTCACAAGCTCGCCCTTCGCGTACGAAGGCGCTTCGGTTCCCGTCTTCAGCGCTAGCACCGTGCGAAGCGCGTAGTCGGCCAGCTTGTTCGTGATGGGGTTAGAGGCATCGACCGTCGTGAAGGCGACAACGCCGAGGCCGGCTTCGGGCATCACGAGCAGCTGCGTCGAATGACCATAGATGGCGCCGCCGTGGCCAACGACACGCTTTCCGTCCATGTCCGCGACGACGAAGCCCAAGCCGAAGATACGCGCGCCCGAAGCCGGGTATTGGCGTCTCCACATCTCGTCGAGCGAGGCGACTTTCAGCATGCGGCCGCTCGGGATCCCGCCCTTGTTCAGCAGCGCCTGCGCGAAGCGGCCAAGATCACCCGTTGTTGTGTAAAGGCTGCCGGCTGCGGGCATGCCGAGTTCGATAGGTGGTGCAGCCACGCGCGGGCCGTCGAAGGCTGCCATCTCGCTATGGGCGATGCGCCCGGCGAACGGCGCGGCGGTAAGGCCGCTCGATGTCATGCCGAGCGGATCGAGCACGAGCGCGTGGAGAGCCTTCTCGAAGGGCATCCCGGTCACCCGCGCGATCACCTCGCCCACAACTGCGATCCCGGCGTTCGAATATTTGGTGACACTTCCGGGCGCGGCAACGAGCGTGGTCTCATTGATGCTGAGAACGCTGTCAGCCTGGTCCTTGGGCGTGATGTCGAAATAATTGCCGCGCGGGGATTCGCGCACGAGCCCGCTGCGGTGCGTCATGAGCTGGCGCAGCGTGATCTCTCCGCCGAACGGGTTCTTGGGTTGGAATGTCGGCAGGTAGGTGCGGACGGGAACGTCGAGCTTCAGCTTGCCCTGCTCAACCAGCTTCATCACGGCAACGTCGGTGAAAAGC